>Ga0209269_1000139_pt1 | contig 109216 bp, 90 predicted proteins | sample MTBAKMMethaMetaG_FD_187455 | JGI IMG/M metagenome (GOLD analysis project Ga0209269, IMG submission 187455) | Enrichment culture microbial communities from Arthur Kill intertidal strait, New Jersey, USA, that are MTBE-degrading - MTBE-AKM (Arthur... | ecosystem: Environmental > Aquatic > Marine...
GCTGTTCTTTCGCAGGTATTTAGCGGAACAAATAATAGTTTCAGGATTTACGACAGGCAGATAGTAATAACGGGGGAAAAAGTCAAGAAGGTGAATATTCCGGAAAAGGTGGAGATCAGTCAACCGGAGAAGCCGGTGACAGGTACGGGGAGTGTCAGGGGGAATATTACTGACGAAAGGGGTTTTCCTATGGTAGGGGCCACTGTTATTGTTGATAAGACAACTCTTGGGACAATTGCTGATGCAAACGGGAATTATCATTTATTAGGAGTACCGGCAGGCCGGCAGGTCATTAAAGTTTCCTTTGTAGGGTATAATACTGAAATGCGGGAGATAGAAATTGAGAAAGGAGATGTTATTGTAGTTAACGTGAAAATGGCAATGTCCCAGGTAGAGCTTTTAGAGGTAGTGGCCTACGGGCAGGCGAGAGGACAGCAGGCAGCTATCAACCAGCAGTTAAAAGCATCCGGAATAGTGAATGTTATTTCTGCAGAAAAATTGCAGGAACTTCCTGATGTGAACGTTGCAGAGGCAATTGGCAGGTTACCCGGATTAATGGTGGAAAGGAACCGTGGTGAAGGACAAAAGATCATTATCAGAGGACTGGAACCTAAATATAATGCAATTACAATTGGTGGAAATATTGTTCCTTCCACATCTACTGATGACAGGAGCACTGACCTGAACATGATCTCTCCTGATATCCTCGGGGGAGTAGAAGTGCAAAAAGCCAATACCGCTGATAAAGATGCCAGCGGATTGGGAGGAACAGTTAACCTGACACTGAGAGAAGCCCCTGCAGGATTAAAAATGAATGCCACTCTTCTTTCCGGATACAGCGGCTTTTCAAAATCCATTGGGAACTATCATGGTAATTTCTACGTAAGTAATCGCTTTTTAAAGGAAAAGCTGGGAGTTATGCTGACAGCTAATGCAGATCTTGCCGAAAGAAATTCTGATGATCTGGATGTTTCATACACTGTGTCAGGTATTCCTGATTATGACGCCGGGGAAACCTATGTAAAACCCTGGATTACATCAATTGATCTGGGATCCAATATAGAAGACCGGTCACGGGCAGGAGGGAGTATCTTACTTGATGCCAAACTTGGTCCCTCAACGACTATTAAATCAAGCAACTTTATCGGGTACCTGAACAGGAATTTTAATGACAGGAGCAAAGTATACAATCTTTCCAGCAATAAGATGAATCAAAGACAATACACAGGGATCATTAACCAGCTGGTATTTTCCAATGCATTAACTGGTAAACATTTTATTCTTGGCTCCGTTTTTGACTGGGGATTGGCACGATCGCAATCCATAAATAACAAGCCGTATGAGCACAATATAACATTCGAAAAGCAGAATGCCTTTAATAACCTGGCAACTGGAAGGTCTTATGATACAGGTCCGCCTGAATTAGTTCCTGCTCCGGAAAATGTTAATGATTTTATTGATCAGTATTTCTGGACGGGAGGTAACTTCCGGACATATGAATCCGAGGAGATTGAGTCAAGTGCTTTTGCAAACTGGCAGACTCCTTTCAGGCTTGGACAATTTCTATCCGGGTATATAAAAGCAGGAGCCAGTTACAGGGTGAAAGACAGGGACAGAACAAACGTACGCTATAACCGGCCCATGGATCCATCCGGAAGTGTAAGTGGGTTCCTTGCAGCATATCCTGAAACTGTACTGACAACAGTAGGTGTGCCCGGAAATATATCTATGGTGAATTTCCTTGATAATAACTATATACAGAAGGATTTTCTTAATGATCAATACGAGTATTTTAAAATTGACAACGTTCTGGATAAAAAACTTCTGGCTACTATTTATGATGACTTTTTAAAGGATTTTTATCATTTCATTGAATCAGGAGCAAAAGATGATTATGTTACAAATGAATCAGTAACAGCCTATTACCTGATGTCCGAAATAAATTTTGGTAAATATGTGACTTTTATCCCCGGTGTCAGGTATGAAAAATCATATATTAATTACAAAGCTTATATAGCAGATGAAATTTCAACTGATGAAAGAACCCCTATTGAAGTGGATTTCCAGGATACTGTAGCTACAAACAGTTACTATAATATATTACCACAAATACACTTAAGGATTAAACCCACAGATTGGTTTGATATCCGGCTGGCTTATACCAATACGCTTTCCCGGCCGGATTACGGCCAGCTTGCCCCAAAAAGACTGATTAACCTAACGGCTTATACTGTGGCAATGGGCAATACATTATTAAATCCGGCATATTCCAGGAACTATGATATTATTCTTACGTGTTACAAACAAAAATACGGATTACTGACTCTGGGTGCTTTTTATAAAGATATTGAGGGATTTATCTGGACAAGGAAAGCAATGGTCGTAGCAGGTACAGCTACCGATCCTGAGATACTGAACCTGCCTCTTCATACAGCAGGTTTCGATATAACCTATCCTATAAACAATCCCAACAGATCTTCCATCGCCGGCTTTGAAGTTGATATTCAATCGAATATGAATTTTCTGCCGGTGAAAGGTTTTGTATTCAACATGAATTTTACCCTGATGAATTCTGAAACAAGGTATAGCGAGACCCTCAAGGTCAGAACATTAAATCCGGATTATGGAAAAATACCGGGTGTGCCAAGAGTAATATTCGTAAATTATGATACAGCTTATGTGGACCGTCTTCTTAAACAACCCGGTTATCTGGCCAATGTCGGATTTGGATATGATAATAAAAAGATAGGCCTCTCAGTAAGATTATCTTTCAATTTCCAGGACGAAATTCTTACCAGAGAACAACGAAGGGTTGATGGAGCTGACAGAGGAGTGACACTGGAATTCTATCGCTGGGATTTCCAGGTAAACCAGAGAATAACGAAAAAACTAAGTTTCACAGGTAATGTTGCAAATATTTTTAACCAGCCTGACCGTAGTATAAGATGTATAACAGGATACCTGGAAAATGTCGAGTATTATGGTTCGCTGGCGCAGTTCGGACTGAAATATGATTTTTATTGATAATGAATAATATAAAGTTAATATCTCACTTTTTTATGTTTAATTTAAATTTACTGTTTATGAAAAGAAAAATGTACACATTGTTTACTGTTTTGATACTTTTTATAAGTATCCCTGCTTTTGCAGAAAAAACAGTTGTTGTTGTGGAGCCTGATGAGGGTCTTGAAATAGGCGCTCTGAACCAAGCTATTAATAATGCTGCGGATCCCGGCAATACGATCTTTGAATTAAGAAGAGGTGGCCTGTACCTGCTGAATGGAGCTATTTCCCATACGGGTTACACACTTCACATCAGGGCTGAAGCCGGAACTGGAGCACGTCCTATCCTTCAACCAGGGGTAGATGATCTGGGTGTTTCGAGTAATCACTTTAATCCCTCGGGAAGTCTTACTCTTGAAGGCTTATACATTACCGGGATAAATGAACTGGGAGTTACCAAAGGAAATCTTATCCAGGTTAAGGGAGCAGATAGCAGAATTATTATTGATGATTGCGTTTTTGATTATGACACCGGGGCAGATGTATACCTGTCTTCTATTGACAATACAGTGATCATTACAAATACCATTTCCAGGAACGCAACTCAACCCGCAAATCCATCAAACGGACGTATTGTTGATACACGCGGAAATCCACAGGATACAATCATTATTGAAAATTCCACATTTTATCATGTGAGTGCAAAAACTATCTCAGGTCCAGACTATATTGGCTACCTGAGATTCAATCACAATACAAGTTTTTGTTGCAACTGGACTTCCGTTTTTGCATTGGGTAATGCTATTGACTGTGAAGTAACCAATAATATTTTTTATAACTATGCAATGCGTGGATTACGTAATTACCCGAACAATACATTGTTTACCATTGATTCATTGGGTACTATAACTGTTGGAGAAAAAGAAATATCTGATGCTGACAAAAATTTTGATATGAGGAATAATAACTTCTACCAGGAACCACAGTATATGCAGTACATTTTAGACTATACTCCGGATCCGGTTTATCTGGAGGATGTAGAATATACATTTGCTTTAGATGATATTGCGCAGACTGATACTATCTGGTACACTTCATATAAAATTCGCGATGAGCTTTTTACCCAACCAATTTACGATACCATAGTCTTTAAAACATGGAAGACATGGCCGGAAATTACTCTTGCACAGAATTTTGTTAATAACGGACAAGTGGATACAACTGGTTTCATTAGGGAAGCTCTTGTGTTTAAAAATCCTCCTCCTTTCTTTGCCGATTACTGGAAATTTTTTATTGAAAATGGCTGGTCGATCAAAGGAACGAATCCCCCAAATGCATTTGCTGATGAAGATCCATTAACTATTGGAGAAGTTACGGAAGGAGCATTTGATTTCAGTTATAACGATAATTCTGCTTCAGCAACCGGGGCAATCGACGGAGGGCCATTGGGCGACCCGAGATGGGTACCTTATACAACAGTTTCCACACAAAATTTGAAAGCATCTCCATCTGCTACTGTAAGAACATATCCTAATCCGTTCAGCGAAGCAGTGAATTTTGAAATTACTGCAAAGGAAAATTCCTCAGTTAAAATCATTGTTTTCGACTTGACAGGGAAAGAAGTGCTCAGAATAAATGAAAAGGTTAACCAGGGAGTTAATATTGTTAATGTAAATCTTAACAGTCTTTCTCATTCCGGTGTATATCTGTACCAGATACAGTCTGATATGACTTTTGGACAGAAAAACATTGCCAGTGGCAAATTAATTAAGAGATAAACCGGCAGGGATATTAAAAAAATAGCTAAATAAAAGTATTTAAAAATTGGCTGGCATCCGGGTAAGGAGCCAGCCAATTTTTTATACAGAAATAATATGGATGTTATAATTGGGTCAGTTGGTTAATGTATTTGGGTTTTTCATGGTTCGACGCTATTAAACACGTCTTTTTGATAAAAGTATAAATTAGGTTGCTTTTAATTATGGTATTATAAATCACCCATGAGGTGTCGATTATTAATGTGAATTTAAATTTATGCACAGGTGTTATTTATTAACCGGGAGCTTAGCCTTGGCTATGTTTTGGATTATAGCCGCAACTAAAAAATATCTCGGGATTATATTCTTAATTTTACCACAAACCATAATAAAATGAAAGAAAAAATAATAACGGATTCAATTTCTTCCAAACCGGGACTGAACCGTCGTAAATTTATCAGTTCCTCTGCATTGGCTATGGCGGGGCTGGCGCAACTTTTCCCAAAGGATAACACACTGTCGGAAGAATGGAATAATCGGGCACAGGTTCATGAACCTGCCAGGAATATCCCGGTAAAGGATGAAGTTGATGTTATTGTATGCGGGGGTGGTCCTGCCGGTATAGCTGCTGCAATTACTGCTGCCCGCGCTGGAGCCAGTGTACGTGTGTTTGAAATGCATGGCTGCCTGGGGGGAACATGGACAGCAGGACTGTTAACATGGATTTTTGATTTTGACAAACCCGGGATTACAAGGGAGATTTTACGAAAACTCGATGAACGTGGTGCACGCAGGGGCACCGATATTAATAATTTTGTATATGAACCTGATGAAATGAAACTGCTCCTCGAAGATTTGTTTGTGGAGGCAGGTATTAAACTCAGATTATTTACCAATGTTGTTTCGGTGAATAAAGAAAGCAACCGTTTATCAACTGTGATAACTGAATCTAAGTCAGGCAGGGAGGCATGGAAGGCAAAAATATTTATAGATGCCACAGGGGACGGGGATGTGGGAGCGCTCTCAGGTTGTAAATGGGATATCGGACGCCCGGAAGATGGATTGACACAACCTCTTACCATGAATGCCCTTGCTGTTGTTCGTGATGTTACTCAACTGCAGAAATATATCTGCTTCTACGGAGGAGATCAATCCTGGAGGAGCGAACCCAATAAAAATTTTAAAGCTGAAATACGAAGGGCAGGTATTGAACCTTCCTATAACGTCGCCAAATTATTCCATGTCAGGAATAATATTATCCTGATGATGCTGAATCATGAATATGGAATTAAGCCGTATGATGCCGACGGGATGACTGCAGCCACATTAAATGCCCGAAGGGAGATATACAATATTACCAGGGGACTAAACGGGCTGGGAGGTGTATGGGATGGACTCCAGGTTGTTGCAACAGCTGAACAGATCGGCATCAGGGAAGGGCGAAGGATACACGGCCTTTATACAATAACTGAGGATGATATCAGGAGAGGAGCAAAATTTGATGATGGAATAACAAAAGTTACCTTTGAAGTGGATGTACATTATCTGACAAAGGCTGGTAATAAAAAAGAAGAATATAATAAAATTCCTGTACAACCTTATGAAATACCATTACGTTCCCTGATAGCAAAAGATGTTGAAGGATTGATGATGGCAGGCAGGTGCATCAGCGGGGATTTTATTGCACATTCAAGCTACAGGGTTACCGGTAATGCTGTTGCGATGGGTGAAGCTGCAGGAGTAACTGCAGCTGTTGCTTCTCAGAGCAAACGCCTTCCTCACGAAGTGAACTGGAAGGAAGCAGAAGCTAAATTAAAAGAATTAGGGCATAGGGATTGATTTTTTAAATAACAAATTAGAAAATACAATTGGGAAATCGAATTACACGCCGCAGTTTTCTGAAGAAAAACATTTGCCTCGGGCTTGCATCTACTATCCCTGAATATTATACATTGGATTATTTGTCGAAAGATAATATTAATAATCAAGGAACAGACACAGTTCCTTTAATAATGACAGGGAGAAGACAATTATTTGCAGATGATGTAATGCTTGCATATACTCTGGGTATCCAGAGGAAATGCCATCCTGCAGGAAAACAGGATCATCCTGTACTTGAGCCTGATAAATCCTGGGAATACGTGGAACAGGAAGGAGTAAAATATCCTTATGCAAGTGTATACGGAACGGTACTCAGGGATGACATTACCGGGTTATTCCGGATGTGGTATAATGTAAATAAGAAAATATGTTATGCTGAATCATCTGATGGTATGAACTGGCACAAACCGGAACTGGGGCAGTTGGGACCAAACAATATAATCAATCTTTTTGATTTCCACAGTCCCAGTATTATTTTGGATATCAAAGATACTGATCCGGGGAAGCGTTATAAAGCCATTGGTTCCAAAGAAGGATTCAGTAAGGAAGGGATCAGCAGGTTGAAATCAAAATTTTCATCCTCTGAGTGGTATACCAGGCGTCATGCGTATAGTGCTGCATATTCTCCTGACGGGCTGGAATGGACAATGTATCCTGAGCCGGTGTTACTTGGGATGGATACCATAACCCTGGCACAGGATCCTTTAAACGGCGAATACCTTGCTTTTCACAAACAGACACAGGATCCGCGCTCCTTTGGTCGCCAGATATTTTTATCCTTTAGCAGAGACATGCAATCATGGTCAGATACAGAACTGGCCATGGCTACTGATGAAACAGATCATGAGGAAGCAAGAAAACTCCAGGGAGGGACACATTCAGAGATTTATAATATGTCAGCTTTTTATTATGAAAGCCAATGGTTGGGACTGATAACCCTTTTCCGGTGCATAGGTGAACCCCTCGTAAACGGGAAGGCACAGCCTGGTCAGAAAGGAATAATAGATGCCAGGCTTGTTCATAGTCGCGATGGACGCACATGGCATCGATGTTCCGATCGTTCACCTGTTATTCCCACAGGTCCGCATAAATATGATGCCGGATTAGTCTATGGAGTTTGTAACACTCCGGTGATAATAGGGGATGAGATGTGGATATATTATGCAGCTTCAACTGATATTCATTGCGGGACTGATCCGGGGAAAAGAGTTTCTATAGGACATGCATCCTGGCGGATCGATGGAATGGTTTCCCTGCAGGCCGGTGAGACAGAAGGTATAATAGAAACAGTACTTCTTACACCCCAGGGGAAAAAATTATCAGTGAATGCTGATGTCTCAAAGGGACAACTTCTCGCAGAAATACTGGATGAAAATGGTAAAGTAATACGAGGTTATGAAAAACAGAATTCCATCCCACTGTTCAAAAATGCAGTGTGCCAATATGTACATTGGAAGAATAAAGAAACACTTCCCCGTCATAGAATTTTCCGGCTGAGATTTTACCTTATCAATGGGGATTTGTATAGTTATAAGATTGAATGAAATATTTCACATACAAATAATAATCAGTATTTTGCGCATCTACGTTTTTTTTAATTTACGAACTATTGTTAAAAAAAGAATAATCATTAAATAATATGATATGCACGGATAAGTTCTTTGTTGTAATTTGCAGGGAAAAGAATTCTTACAATCGAGTTATTTTCCTGGGATGAAACCCCCATGAACTAACGTTCACAAAAGGACATGAACAAAATATGGGGGTTCCCCCGCAGAGCGGGACAGGCCATGCCCATTTGTACAAAGGGAAATAGAACTTATTGATTTTTAATAACATAATTAATATTTGTGCGCATGAAACCCCCATGAACTACCGTTCACAAAAGGACATGAACAAAATATGGGGGTTCCCCCGAAGTTTCGGGGCAGGCTATGCCCATTTGTACAAAGGGAAATAGAACTTATTGATTTTTAATAACATAATTAATATTTGTGCGCATGAAAATACAATAAATGTATACAACGGGGAGAAAAAGGTTTGGAAATCAGAAATTGGTAAAACAGCACACGACGAAATGTTCAGGAAAGAAGACCTTGGAATTTCCGGAAGCGGTTGTAAGCAACAGACCGATTATCTGCAATATTAAAAAGCTTATAAATCCCTCTGGGTTTTTGAAGCAGCTCAGAATTAATCACCAACATAAAAAATTTTTAACATGAAATTTTCAATCAACCGAAGGAATTTTATTACAACATCGTTACTGGCAACAGGTGGTGTCGCATTGGGCATTAACAGGAGAACTCCAGGATTGTTGATGCCCGTTTCTGCTAAACCGTGGCAATCTGAGTCGCCCGATAATAATCAGTTGAAAATTCTTTTTTTTGATTACCGGGATGTTGAGACCATTGAAGGTTTTAAAAGGGAATTAAACCGACCTGAGAAGCATAAGGGGAATCCACTTTTTATTGCTGATGCACCCTGGGAGAATGGGAACATGCAGCTTTACGGAAGTGTGATAAAGGTGCCGGGCAAACCCTTCCAGATGTGGTATAGTGTTATTCATAAGCCATGGAATATGAATCTGGCTTATGCGGAGAGTGAGGATGGTCTTCATTGGAAACGCCCTCTTTTTGACATTTATAAATTCAAGGGAGAAAGGACAAATATTATTTTCAGTGAGAATCCACATGGTCCGGCAGTGATTTATGATGAAGCAGAGCAAAGGGAAGATTGGCGTTATAAGATGGTTGCCGGTGCAGGTGCCACTACAACTGATTATATAAGTGGTTACCACAGTGCAGATGGAATACATTGGGTTCCGGTGAAGAATAATCCAATTCTTCCAACCAAGCCGGATTGCCCTATGGGCTTCCTGCGAATGCAAAACGGACGATACGTCATTTATCACCGTTTCACAGGTTTTGGCCGTCGTGTTTTTCGAAGCGAATCGCCCGATTTTGCTAACTGGACAGGAGAGCCACGAATGGTTCTTGAACAGGGAAGTGAAGACCCACCGCAGATTCAGTTCTATGGCATGGGGTCCACAGCCTACGGTCCATTTGAGATTGGAACACTATGGATATACCATACTGATCCAGCCGATACAGGAAGAAAGAAGATGCATGGTTACCAGGAAGCCGAGCTGACCTACGCCCGGTCGGGGTATGCCTGGCATCGGGCTGCTCAGGGCCAAGCTTTTATTCCTCACGGAAAGGAGGGCGAATGGGATCAGGGAAACCTTCAATGCGCTTCATCTCCGGTATTTCTTGATAATGAAATCCGGTACTATTACATGGGTACAAACGTATTTCATAAGAAGCACTGGGAACTCGAACCTCAAATAGCAGGACTTGGAATGGCAACTTTAAAGCCGGATCGCTTTGTTGCGCTACGGGCTACTAATCAAACTGCTGAATTAGTGAGCTATGCTTTAATTCTCCCTTCAGAAAATATCTGTATTAACGCCAAAACCGGTCAGAATGGGTGGGTGCGTATGGAAATACTGGATGAGAAAGGGTTACCCATAGAGGGTTATGAGTTGGCAGATTGCACATCAATGTCAGGTGATTCAATAAATCACCGTGTCCGGTGGACAGGAATGAACAAAGGTAATGGTATTACGGGGAGACCTGTACGGCTGAAATTACAGGCACAGAATGCTGATGTGTTCTCAATATATAGTGGTAAAGAGAATCAACTGTCAAAATACAGCCAGTTTTCAGATAGCCAACGATGGTAGATATAAATATCATTAATTTTTATTAGAATGAAACCCCCATGCACTATCGTACACAACAAGGATATGAACAAAATATGGGGGTTCTACCGCTGTAGCGGTACAGGCTATGCCCATTAGACCATTAAGAAATATAACTTTTTGAATTTTAATAAGATAATTAATATTTATACGCATGAAACCCCCATGAGGAATGATTAATGGATCTAATGGTTTTCCACACAAAAGGACATGAAAAAAGCAAAGGGGTTCCATGCCCATTAGCAAGTCAGGAAGAAATAACATATTGAATTACAAAAACATAATTAAAATATTTACGCATGAAACTATTTTCTTTAATCATTGCACTATTAGTTCTATTATTTAGCCAGTCTTGCAAAAAAGCTGAACAAAACAATTCAAAACAAATTTATCTGCAAAACCAGTTTCCTTTAATTGAAAAGCCATTTCTGGAACTTCCCACAGGAGCGATTCAACCGGAAGGATGGTTAAAAGAAATGTTGATCAGGCAAAAAACAGGAGTCACCGGAAATCTGGATCAATTATATCCTGCTGTTATGGGTTCCAGGAATGGTTGGTTAGGCGGGGATGGAGACCAATGGGAACGAGGTCCATACTGGTTGGATGGATTAGTGCCATTGGCATATATTTTAAATGATCCTGATCTCATCAGCAAAACCAAACCATGGATAGAATGGGCTCTTAACAGTCAACAACCTGATGGTTATTTTGGCCCTGTAAGAGACTTCCCGGATGAACCTGGATTGCAGAGAAACAATAGCAGGGACTGGTGGCCTAAAATGGTAATGTTGAAAGTGTTAAAGCAATATTATTCAGCTTCAGGTGATGAGAGGGTAATACATCTTTTTCTGAATTATTTTAGATATCAACTGAAAACGCTACCTGAAAAACCTCTTGGACATTGGACCTTCTGGAGTGAATACAGAGCCGGTGATAATTTATTGAATGTACTTTGGTTGTATAATATTACAGGAGAGAAATTTTTGCTTGAGCTAGCTGAATTGTTGCATCAACAATCTTTTAATTTTACTGATGAATTTCTTCATGGCGGGTTACTATCCGGAAAGGGAGGTATTCATTGTGTAAACCTGGCACAGGGAATAAAAGAACCTGTAGTTTATTACCAATATTCCGGGGAGAAAAAACATTTAGATGCTGTTAAAAAAGCATTTAATGATATTAAAAGATTTCACGGACAACCGCAGGGGCTGTTTGGTGGAGATGAAGCTTTACATGGCATGAATCCGACACAAGGTTCCGAACTTTGCACAGCTGTTGAAATGATGTTTTCACTGGAAACAATACTTCAAATTACAGGGGAGACTACATTTGCCGACCACATAGAAAAAATAGCATTTAATGCATTACCTGCACAAATAGCAGAAGATTTTCTCACCCGTCAATACTTCCAACAGCCTAATCAGGTCATGATAACCCGTCATATGAGAAATTTCGACATTAACCATGATGCTACTGATCTTGTTTTTGGATTACTCACCGGATATCCATGTTGTACTTCGAATATGCATCAGGGTTGGCCAAAGTTTACCCAGAATCTGTTTTATGCTACTCCCGATAGAGGACTTGCAGCTCTGATCTATTCTCCCTGTAAGGTGAAAGCTATGGTAGCTGATAGCCAAATGACAGAGATTGAGGAAATCACGAATTATCCTTTTGACGAAAAGATTGTTTTTAAAATAAACTTGCAGGACACTGCGCTGGAAGTCATATTCCCATTTTATTTGCGAATCCCCGACTGGTGTAATTCACCTGAAGTCAAAATAAATGGACAATCCTTTAATTTCCCGGAAGATGAGAAGTTGTTAAAAATATACAGAAATTGGAAATCAGGTGATCTTGTGGAGCTTGCCCTGCCTATGAGCATTAATCTCACAACCTGGTATGAGAATGCCAAAACTGTTGAAAGAGGCCCGTTAGTTTATGCTCTGAAAATTGGAGAAAAGAAAGTGAAAATCACCAACACAAAAGATCCGGAATTATATGGCGATCACTATTTTGAAATATTGCCTGAAACAGTCTGGAATTATGGATTAACCTCAGCCACTGTTAATAATCCGGAAGGATCATTTCAGGTCAAAAGAAATGAAATTTCAGAATATCCATGGAAAGCTGAGCATTCCCCACTTGAAATCAGGACAAAAGGAATAAGAATACCATCATGGAAAATATATAATGAAATGGCAGGACCTCTTCCCTGGAGTAATATGTATAATATAGAACTAGGAGAAAATCCTGTTGAGGAAGATATCATATTAATTCCATATGGCTGTACTAAATTGAGGATTAGCGAGTTCCCTGTTATCTTGGAAAGGTAGGTCAGTCATGGATTTTCCAGAGATTACAAAAATACCGGATAGTTTCATCTTTATTAAATAATAATATCTATATGCAAAATATTAATCTTCGCTTTTTGCTGATAATAGTAATGTTATCCTCTACCCCATTCATTCATTACTCTATATGTACATTAGAGACCTGTCTTAACAAACCAGATATTATTGACGAACTCAGGTCTAAACTCAAAACAGCAAAGCCCGGGGATGAGTTTATAATCCCCGCCGGCATATATGAAAACCTTGAAATTGAGATTATTGCGAGTGGGACAAAAAGGAAGCCCATCATACTTAAAGGAGAAGAAAAGCATAAAACAATATTCTCAGGGGAAAGTAACGATAAATCTTTTTTTATTATTAAAGGAGATCATATTATTTTACAAGACATTCTTTTTGAGAATATTGTATTTGACAAACCAATAATAATTTTGGACAGTTCCAGTTATTCGCGTGTTACGGATTGTATTTTCAGGAATAACATATCTGTAAAGAAAGATTGTGAAGTAATAAAAATCCAGGGTCCAGGACAATACAACAGGGTGGATCATTGTGAATTCAGCGATATTAAGGACGCACAACTGGTGGTTGTTAAGATTAATGAAGATTTTCCCGGATATTCCAAAATAGATAATAATATCTTTAAATCCATAGCTCCCGTAAAATGGGGAAATGGAGGTGAATGTGTCCAGATGGGCTCCAATGCATTTGCATTTGGAAAAAATAAAGTTTTTACTGTGGTGGAATACAATAAGTTCATAGAATGCAACGGAGAAGCCGAGATAATCAGTAATAAAAGTTCAGTTAATACTATACGCAATAATTATTTTGAATCTTGTGGAGGAGAACTGGTGTTACGGGGAGGAAACAACTGCAGGGTATATGGTAATGAATTTAATGGAGGGGGAGGGATACGTATTTCCGGTGAAGGTCATATGGTTTATGATAATATCCTTAAAAATACGTCTACAGGAATTAGATTACTATATGGAACAGGTATGGAGCCTTCTTTTTATAACACGGTAAGAGATTGTATTATAAAGAAAAATACAATACAAAACCAAAAAAAAGCAGGTATTCTGGTAGGTGATTGCAAAAACCGGGCTAACACTCCAAAGATAAAATATGGACCAGGACAAAATTTTGTTCAAAATATTGCTCCGTACAGAAATAAAATATATAGAAACAATATCTCAGGAAATCCGGAAAATGCAATAATAATTGATGAGGCTCCTGATAACAGGATTTTTAAAAACATCATATATCAGGATTAAATTTCCGGCATATGTTCCGAATATGAATTAATATCCATTAAAGTGTTAAATAATATAAACCAGGAAAAAATGAAATCAATAATAAGTACTTTTATGTGTCTGACTTTTATCATCACTGCTCTTGCGCAATCGCACACACTGAAATCTCCTGATGGTAAGACCCATGTAACAATAGAAACGCGAGAGAAAATCAATTTTGCGGTGACACATCAATCAACGGAAGTTGTTGCGGCTTCTCCCATTTCAATTTCTTTTGAAAATGGAGAGATATGGGGTGTGAATCCGGTAGTGAATAACAACAAGCTACGGAGTGTAAATCAGGTCAGTTATACATCTCTTTATAAAAAAAATAAGATATATGAAGTGTATAACGAACTTACTCTTTATTTTAAAGGGAATTACTATCTGGTTTTTCGTGCATATGATCAAGGTGTCGCATACAGGTTTGGAACAAGCTCTGAAAAGGAATTAATTATTTTAAACGAGGAGATGAAACTGAATTTTAGTATGGATCACAAAGCATTTTTACCCTATGTCAGATCAAGGGATTATGATCCATTGGATTTTAACAGGCAGTATTTTACTTCTTTTGAAAACACATACTCGCATATAAAACTGAGTGAGATTGACAGTACCCGTTTAATATTCTTACCTGTTCTGATTGAATTACCTAATGGGAAAAAACTATGCTTTACTGAAGCTGACCTGGAAAGTTATCCCGGTCTTAATTTGGTAAATAAAACAGGAACTTTCACTCTCACCGGCACATTTGCTCCTTTCCCAAAAAAAACCGAACAGGGAGGGCATAATATGCTTCAGCAGGTTGTAACGGAAAGGGAGGAATATATTGCCCGTATCAAAGGACCACGAAGTTTCCCATGGCGGGTTCTGTCGATATCATCAAACGATAAAGAATTATTAAACAATGACATGGTGTACCTGTTGGCCTCCCCTTCAGGAATTAATGATGTTTCATGGATTAAACCGGGAAAAGTAGCATGGGACTGGTGGAATGACTGGAATATCTATGGTGTTGATTTCAGGGCTGGTATCAATAATGAAACCTATCAATACTATATAGATTTTGCATCGGAATATGATATTGAGTATGTAATTCTTGATGAAGGATGGGCCGTAAATAAACAAGCCGACCTTCTACAGGTAATTCCTGAGATAGATATTCAAGGTTTAGTTGAATATGGTAAAAAGAAAGATGTGGGGATCATACTTTGGGCAGGATACTGGGCTTTTGAGCGCGATATGGAAAATGTATGCCGGCACTATTCACAGATGGGAGTGAAAGGTTTTAAGGTTGATTTTATGAACCGGGATGATCAGGTTATGGTGGACTTTTATTATCGTTGTGCTGCCACTGCAGCAAGATATAATATGATTATTGACTTTCACGGGGCATATAAGCCTACCGGATTAAATCGCACATATCCCAATGTTCTTAATTTTGAAGGTGTTTTCGGACTGGAACAGTTAAAATGGTCATCCCCTGAGGTGGATATGGTGACATATGATGTAACAATGCCGTTTATCCGTATGGTTGCAGGTCCGGTTGACTATACCCAGGGAGCCATGAGGAACGCAATCCGGGCGAATTATCGTCCAATATACAGTGAACCTGTCAGTCAGGGAACAAGATGCCGCCAACTTGCAGAATATATCATATTTGAATCTCCCTTAAATATGCTTTGCGATAATCCATCCAATTATCTTCGGGAACCTGAATGTACCCGCTTTATTGCAGAAATACCAACTGTCTGGGATAATACCATAGCGTTGGAAGGTAAAGTGGGGGAATACATTGCCATGGCCAGACAGAAAAATAATATATGGTATGTAGGTGCACTTACAAATTGGAGTAAAAGAGAATTGGATGTTGACTTATCATTTCTCCGGGGAGAAAATTATTCCATTGAATTATTCAGAGATGGAGTAAATGCAGATCGTGTTGGTTCCGATTATAAAAGAGAAATAATTCCTTTGCCTAATAATAAAGTTCTTAAAATTTTAATGATGCCCGGAGGAGGTTTTGCTGCAAAAATTACAAAAACAAAAGAATAATATAAAGACATTAAAATAATTACATTTAATTTTACATTAAATGTCAGTAAGTTTTTATGTAAAATTATCAGATTACCAATAATCTATGTTTAATAAGTCAATTTTTTAATTTCATCGCTATGTACAAGATATTTTTAAATGCTTTTTTAATTGTAATCCTTTTATTGATAGCAAGTTGCTCAAAGAATAAATCAATTCAGTTAGTTGAAAGCTGGAAAGTGGGAACCTCCTCCGGAGTTATGAATAATTTTTCCAGTGAGGAGTTTGAAAAATTGAAAAATGCAGGTGTTGATTATATTGAATTGGGCGGAGGTATTTTTAAAAATAAGGATTATTCTGAACGTGAAACATTAGTGTCTGATATTAAGCAAAATGCAGAGAATTCCGGAATAAAAATATGGTCCGTTCATCTTCCTTATAGTCAGGTTTATGATATCTCATCCTTAAATGATGAAGACAGAAATAATATGATCAAAGAGTGTTCAGAAATAATGTTTTTGTGTAGTCCCCTGAACCCTGCAAAGTATGTGATCCACCCAAGTGCTGAACCAATTCCGCATGAGGAAAGATCCCTTCGTATTGTCAATTGCATAAGTTCACTAAAAATTCTGACTGAAGAGGTTAAAAAAACAAATGCAAGACTGGCATTGGAATGTTTACCCCGTACATGCCTTGGTAATACCTCAGATGAATTAATAATGATTGTTAACGCAGTAGGTAACGGACTTGAAGTGTGTTTCGACTCAAACCATTTGCTTCAGGAAAAACCAGAAGATTTCATTGAAAAAACAGGAAGTCTTATTACTACTGTTCACATGTCAGATTATGACGGCCTGGATGAAAAACACTGGTTACCCGGAGAAGGTGTAATTAATTGGACTAATGTAATCTCCACATTGGTAAAAAATGGATACCAGGGGCCTTTCATGTTCGAAACCTCCCGCAGAAAGCCGTCTTCTATCACTAACGAGCGTATTAAACTCACCCCTGAAGATTTGGTTAACTGTTTTAGGGAACTTAAAAACAATTACATCAATCAATTTTTTCATAATGACAATAAAACCGCTGATCATTAGCTTGTTGCAGTCGCAGAGACTCGGGTTGCATCTCACTCCCCGGGGTTAATTATGTTTTCAGCCGGTACATATTGTTATAGGGTATGATCCGTGCTTTATTATTTTAATTTTGCCATGAAGGAATTTTTCCACCCTTGTTTTGCGCCTGTCTTCCACGGATTCTCAATGAATCTTTTTAAGATAGTTATTGAAATCTTGAGGGAAATCAGTATCATTATCATTTATTTTAATATAAAACAGCAATGTTAAAAAATACACTTCTTATTTTTAGTTTAACTCTTTTTCTTTTCAGTTGTCTGCAAACTCGTCCGGTTAAGGATTGTTCAACTTTTACTGAAGCTGCCGATCCCTGTCCGGATACATTGGCCGGCTGGAATTCGGTGGAACAAGGTTTGCAGGGTGCAGTAGGTTCTATTGACATTCTTTATGCGAAAAGTTCGGTTCCCGAAGTTGTTCCCAATTTTGCATGGAGTGGTTCTGCATGGATAGGTGAACGGGTATCTGCCCAGATTGTGCTTTGGAGTGGTGAATCTGTAAAACAGGTTGAATGTGAGTTCTCTGATTTCAAGTCAAAGGATAATAAAGTGATACCGGCTTCCATTGCACAAACCCGTTTTGTACGTTATGTTATCACCGATGAATTTGCAGATGGATGTGGAAGGCGCAAACCGGAAGACTATGCCTCATCTCTTGGTCCTGACATGCTTGATCCCCTCGAATGTTTTGATATTGAGCCGCAAACTACACGTCCTGTATGGATATCTTTTAACGTGCCTCCTGATGCTACCCCTGGGATTTATAATTCCACTCTGACAATATTTTCTGCAGGAAGCGAGCGTATGTCGTTTACATTTCAACTGGAAATATTACCCCGGATTCTACCTCCGGGAACTGACCGGGAATTTCATCTCGATCTTTGGCAAAATCCATATGCTGTTGCAAGAATACATGGTGTTGATCCCTGGTCAGACGCCCACTGGGAAGCCCTGCACCCAATTATGAAAATGTTGGCTGATGCCGGACAGAAAGTTATTACGGCTACACTAAATAAACGTCCATGGGGAGGTCAAACTCAGGATGCTTTTGACTCAATGATTGGATGGACGAAAAAGTCAGACGGTAGTTGGGTATATGACTATACCATTTTTGATAACTGGGTGCAGTTCATGCAGGGACTGGGGATAAAAAAACAAATTAACTGCTACTCAATGGTCCCATGGGGAAATGAATTGTATTATTTCGATGAAAGATCCGGCGGGGAGGTAAAGGTGAAGGTTGACCCGGGAACAAAGGAATATGAAGAAATATGGATTCCGTTCCTGAAAGATTTTAGTAAACATTTAAAAGAAAAGAATTGGCTTAAGATTACCCGTATTGCTATGGATGAACGAAATCCGACAGAAATGAAGGAAATGCTGAAGCTTCTCGCTGATATTGACCCGGGGTTGGGAGTAGCCCTGGCTGATAACCATAAAAGCTATAAACTTTTCCCTGATAAGTTGAAGGATCTGTGCGTAGCTCATAATGCAGTGGTGGAAGAAAATGATCTTGCATACCGAAAAGCCAATAATTATGTAACCACCTGGTATGTTTGTTGTGCGGATATTTTCCCAAATACCTTTACATTTTCATCACCTGCAGAATCCGCTTTTATTGGATGGTACACCATGGCAGCAGGCTTTGACGGTTTTCTTCGCTGGGCATACAACAGTTGGGTAACGGAGCCTCATATAGATTCCCGTTTCAGAACGTGGCCTGCCGGCGACACCTATATAGTTTACCCGGAAGCCCGAAGTTCGATCCGTTTTGAACGTCTGATAGAAGGAATTCAGGATGCAGAGAAAATCAGGATACTCAGAAAAGAATTTAAAAACTTAACAACTGATCAGGCTAAAGAAAATCTTCAACTTCTTAATCAAACCCTGGCTCAGTTTAATACCCGTAAAAAACCAGACGATCTTGAAGGGTTGATGTCAAAAGGGAAACTCCTTCTTGTTGAATTATCAAGGTGATGGGATTTTTCAGTTGAATTTGTTGAAGTAGCTTGTGTCAATGGTTATGACGTTCCTGCTACTGCCATTTTCAGAAACCACGGTTTTTATTTTAACATATTAAGCTTGGTTTAAAATAAAGATTAAAAGATAATATTTTACTATTTACATCAGGGGGAAGGAGGATTAAAATACTCTTAATTTGTTACAAATATTTCTCAATTTTACCCTAAATATGTTACAAAAAAATAATTAAAATGCCCTAAATATGTTACATAAATTTGTATATTTGCCCTAAATTTATTACTAATAAAATGAAATTTTCTCGTAAAGCGTATGAATATCTTTTAGAGTGGAAAGATAGCCCCGTTCGGAAACCTTTAATTATAAGAGGGGCAAGGCAGGTTGGGAAGTCTACTCTGGTTCGTCGGTTTTCAAAAGAATTTTCAAATTATATAGAAGTTAACCTTGAAAGAGAGGAAAATAAAAACCTTTTTGAGAATTCCAGGAATGTAAAAGAGGTGTTAGAAGCTTTATATCTAACAACTGCGACGCCAAAAGACGATAAAGACATTCTGATTTTTCTGGATGAGATACAAGAATCGCCAAAAGCAATTCAGCAATTACGATATTTTTACGAAGATTTCCCTGGAATTCATGTCATAGCAGCAGGTTCGCTTCTTGAATTTGCCTTGCGAAAAGTCAGGTCGTTTCCTGTTGGCAGAGTTAACCAGTATGTACTTCATCCTTTTGATTTTGAAGAATTCTTACTTGCTGTTGGCAGAATGAATGTACTAAAAGAATTGGAAGTCATTCCTGCAAAGAACTATGCACATGATATCTTACTTGATTTATTCCACCAGTATGCCATAATTGGTGGAATGCCGGAAGTAATTAAAAAGTATGTGACAGATAATAGTATGGCAAACCTGGGTATGGTTTACAGTGATCTTTGGCAAAGTTACAGAGATGATGTCGAAAAATATTCCCGTAACCATACTGAGGCGAAAATCATCCGACATATAATGGATACTGCCCCTGCTGAAAAAGACAGGATAAGTTTTGCCGGTTTTGGAAACTCAGCCTATAGATCAAGAGAGGTAGGTGAAGCATTCAGGGCTCTCGACAGAGCAAGGCTCATTCAATTGCTTTATCCGTCATTTAACCTGAAACCGCCTTTGAGTCCGGCAATCAACAGAAAGCCGAGGCTTCAATTCCTCGACACAGGTTTGCTTAATTATTCTTTAGGAATTCAGGCCGGGATGATCAGTATAAAAGACTTAAATGATTTTCATCAGGGAAGGATTATACAACATTTAGTAACACAACAGGTGCTCGCTCAATATTCATCACCTTTATTCAGACCTGTTTTTTGGACACGGGAAAAGCCAACAAGCAGTGCTGAAGTTGACCTAGTGATACAATATAAACAATATGTAATCCCTGTGGAAATCAAATCAGGAAAGCAAGGAAAATTAAGATCTTTGCATCAATTTGTGGAAAATGCTGAACATGCTTTTGCTCTCAGATTACTTGCGAATAAACTTTCGGTTGAGGAAGTAAAAACCCCCGGAGGTAAAAAATTCCATTTACTGAATTTACCCTATTATTTATCAACAAAAATAACACTTTATATAGACTGGTTTATAAAGACTTACCAGTCCACGTTTTAATAATATATCCTTACAATAAAGTGCATATGATTTTTCTTCATCGACGCTGTCCGGCGGAAAGAGCCGGACAGGTCGGGTTGGTTGCTAAATTATTGATAATTACACTTTAAAATCCTTCAATCCATTGAAATCGATGGTGGCAAAATAATCATCTGCTGTTTCGGGTCGGCGTATCTGCAACACTTCACCGTTTTCGCGCAGTAATAATTCTGCTGACCTCAGCTTGCCGTTATAATTAAAGCCCATGGCATGCCCGTGGGCACCGGTATCGTGTATCACCATAATATCTCCGGGTTCCAGTTCAGGTAACATGCGGTTGATGGCAAACTTATCGTTGTTCTCGCACAGCGAACCGGTTACATCATATTTCCTGCCTCGGGGTTTGTTTTCCTTTCCGGGAACAGTAATATGATGGTATGCTCCATACATTCCGGGTCGCATAAGGTTGACCATGCTGGCATCAAGACCGGCAAACAGCTTATAGGTCTTTTTAATGTGCAACACTTTGGCTACAAGGTATCCGTAGGGTCCGGTGATGGCCCTGCCTAATTCGAAAAAGATTTTAAGCGGTGCCAGACCATTTCCTGCAATTTTTTCGTCGTATACTTTTTTTATCCCTGCACTTACATATTCCATATCCACTGCTTTTTCTCCGGGTTTGTAAGGAATGCCCACACCCCCGCCCAGGTTGGCAAAGCTGATCTTTACCCCGGTTTTTTCATATACCTCGATAATGAGATTGAAAAGCACCTCAGCGGTTTCGATAAAATAACCGGGGTCCAGCTCGTTGGATGCAACCATGGTGTGAATGCCGAACTGCTTTACCCCTTTGCTTTTTAATATACGATAGCCTTCAATGATTTGACCGTGAGTAAAGCCGTATTTAGCTTCCTTAGGATGTCCGATGATCAGGTTACCCTGTTTCAGGTCGCCCGGGTTATAACGCATACAGATCGTTTCCGGAAGACCTACATTTTTTTCAAGATATTCAATATGTGAAATATCGTCGAGATTGATAATAGCGCCCAGGTTTCTGGCTGCACGAAATTCCTCAGCAGGTGTGTCATTGGAAGTGAGCATGATCTCTTCACCACGCATACCTGTTCGCCTGGCCAGTTCCAGTTCCACTTCCGAGCTGCAGTCGATGCCAAAACCTTCTTCCCTCAGCATTTTCATAAGGTAAGGATTGGGGGTGGCTTTTATGGCGAAGTACTCTTTAAATCCCTCGTTCCATTTGAAAGCTTTCCTGATCCTGCGTGCATTTTCCCGGATAGCCCTTTCATCGTAAATATGAAATGGTGTAGGATATTTCTTAATTATCTTTTCGAGTTCTTCTTTTGAAAACGGGATGCTTTTCTCTGCCATAATTAATAATCAGGTGAATTTAAATTTTGCAAAAGTATTAAACATTGCTCAATTTTCTCTGGCAATAAAGAGAGAATTTTTTGACCATCAATTTATTTTTAACTTTGCGTGCTTTTCGGTATAAACGGTAGTTGGTTAAATTTTGTTAAACATAAAGGAGTAAAGGGATAAGGGAATGCAGGGCGTGAAAAAGGGACGCAAAGGCGCAGAGGCGCAAAGGGATAAGGGAATGCAGGACGTGAAAATTGGACGCAAAGGCGCAAAGGGATAAGAGAATGTAAGGCGTGAAAAAGGGACGCAAAGGCGCAAAGGCGCAAAGGGATAAGAGAATGCAAGGCGTGAAAAAGGGACGCAAAGGCGCAGAGGCGCAAAGGGATAAGAGAATGCAAGGCGTGAAAAAGGGACGCAAAGGCACAGAGGCGCAATGGGATAAGGGAATACAGGAAGTAAAAAGGGGTACAGAGGCGCCAAGGGATAAGCGAATACAGGACGCGAACAAGGGACATTAAAGTCTGAAACAAGGTGTTGATTATTAATAAAATGCGGAATATAAGAACAATAATTTGTTAAATATTTATAATACGCTGATAATGAGTATTTTGTTATTTGATTTGAATATTAGCTATATTATTAGTGATCAGCACATTGCGCCTTTGCGCCTTTGCGTTTTTTTTAATTTAACGAACTATTGTAAGAATAGATTACTATAATTTTTATTATTAGCATTTATAAAAATATTACGAACTATAATAAAAGAATAAGTAATAGAATATGGTAAGAATTAACGAACACTACCTGAAACTTCAGGCGGGTTATCTCTTCCCGGAAATTGGAAGAAGGGTGAACCGGTATATTGCAGCGAACCCGGGCAAAAAAGTGATTAAAATGGGCATTGGCGATGTAACGCGCCCGCTTGTGCCGGCTGTGGTAAAAGCGTTTCACGAGGGAGTGGACGAAATGGCTGAAGCCGGAACATTTAAAGGCTATGGACCTGAACAGGGATATGAATTCCTGCGTGAAGTTATCGCAAAAAATGATTATCAGGACAAAGGGATAGACATTTCAGCAGATGATATTTTTATTTCCGACGGTTCGAAATGCGACACCGGCAACATCCAGGAAATTTTCGGGCATAATAATAAAATCGCCATTTGCGACCCGGTGTATCCGGTATATGCCGACACCACCGTGATGGCGGGAAAAACAGGCAGGTATAACTCAGGACACTATGAAGGGATTATTTACCTGCCCTGTACCAAAGAAAATAATTTTATTCCGGAATTGCCGGCAGAAACACCCGATCTGATCTTCCTGTGTTATCCAAACAATCCGACGGGTGCTGTGGCTTCGAAGGAAGAGTTGAAAAAATGGGTGGATTACGCGGCAAAAAACAAAAGCATCATTTTGTACGATGCAGCCTATGAAGCATTTATCACCGAAAATGATATTCCCCATTCGATTTATGAAGTTGAAGGCTCCAGGGAGGTAGCCATCGAATTTCGCAGCTTTTCAAAAACTGCCGGGTTCACAGGAGCAAGGTGTGCTTTTACTGTAATTCCTGAAGAATTGAAAGCTTACGATCAGGAAGGTAAAGCCCTTTCGGTGAAACCACTTTGGAACCGCCGGCACACCACTAAGTTTAATGGTGTTTCCTATCCCGTGCAAAAAGCAGCAGCAGCAGTTTATTCGGAAGAAGGCAAAAAAGAAGTGGCTGAAGTGATTGCCTATTACATGGAGAATGCACGGATCATGAAAGAAAGTCTCTCCGGGGCAGGAAACGAAGTTTTTGGAGGGGTGAATGCCCCCTACATTTGGGCAAGAACCAAAAACGGGATGAGTTCGTGGGACTTTTTCGATAAAATGCTGAATGAAGCCAATGTGGTAGGAACTCCTGGTTCAGGTTTCGGTCCCGCAGGTGAAGGATACTTCCGTTTTTCAGCTTTTGCAGGCCGGGAAGATACCATCGAGGCCATGGAGCGTATTAAGAAGTTGAAATAGAAATAATGAAGGAAGGTTAATAAGAAAGAAAAGGAAACGGGGGTTCACATCAGATTTTGTATTTATCAATAAACCAGTTGAGGTATTCCGGTATTTTATTCCCGGAAATTTAGTTTTAATAAAAAATCCCTCCTTCATCAAAACCAAACAGCGGATTGTACAGGGAATAATCCTTCAGGCTGACCACCCCTTTTTCGAGAATATTGCAAGACAGGATAAGTTTTGATAGTGTCCCTTTGCTTTAAAATTAATAATTGATCATTTTATTTATCTCTTCTTTTAATTTAGGAATATAATTTATCATAATACCCCAAATATTTTCATCCGAAACGGAATCATATCCATGAATTATCTGATTTCTTAATCCAATAATCCGACGGGCATTATCAATAGGGAATTCTGGATCTTCTTTCAAAATCCTGTTCATAGCTTCTCCAATAATTTCCAGATTTCTTTCTATTCCGCGTTTCAGTAAAATATCCTTACAATAAATTACATATGATTTTTCTTTATTATAAAAGAAAGAATCAATTTCATTAATGGCAAACTTTATGTCATACAGACATTTAAGCACTTTTTCGTTCATAAATCAGCTTCTTGTCTCTATCAACTATTTTCCGAAATATTGGATTTCTTATTGCCTGATTTTCTACTAAGTCAATAGGTCGATTCAATAATTGCTCAAGGCCTTCTTTAAATTCCATATAATTATCAAAGTAATTTAGTACATCCACCTGACCGAATTGTATCAACATATCAATATCGCTGGAATTTTTAAATTCATTTGTCAGTATTGAACCAAATATATATAACTGTTTAACATTATGTCTTTTACATAATTCAGAAATTTTACTTATATTTCTTTCAATCAGGTTCATACAGCAAATATAGTATATTTAATTTAACAATTAAAGATATATTCCCACGCCGTAATTAATTTTATAACAATTCCTTTTATTTCGAATAAGTCCGTTTGATCATGCTTAACAATTACCCCTTCTTTCATTTTAAAAAGTCGGAGACCGTTTTAAGTCACTGAAGTTCCCTTTCCATATTCATGTCGTTCAGGATATAACGTTTTAACCGAATAATCAAACACAGGAACAACATCAACCACATAGGAATTTTGCAGATAATAATGTTTATTATAAACAAACAATATTGTTTAATATTAATGAACAATATTACGAAGGTGCTGGCGAAGAATTTGGCATATAAAAATACCTGTTGTATATTTGTTTCCGCTAACTAATATTCCAAACTAACTCTAAATTCTGCTAATCTGTCAGATCACCTTAAACATACTGAAAAGGATTTGATCATCGCTCTCAAAAAAAGCGATGCGGATGCATTTGACAAGATCTTTCAGATCTACGGGAAGCGATTATATCATTTTTCCCTGGGTTACCTGAAATCAAAACAGGAGGCTGAAGAAATTGTACAGGATGTTTTTCTGAAAATCTGGAATAACCGTAAAAATATCAATCCTAAGCTTTCGTTCAAAGCTTACCTCTTTAAAATAGCATACAGGCAGATTGCTGAGATATTCCGGAAAATCAGTCGCAATAAGGCATACGTTCATGAAATTTTAGAAGAATCTATCCCTTTTAATGATGAACTGAACGAAAAGACCAATTATCAATCTTTACTGGAATTAGTAGAGAACGTGGTTGAGAAATTACCTACCCGGCAGCAAGAAGTTTTTACCTTTCATAAATCAGAGGGATTAACGGTAGCTGAGACTGCGGAAAAGCTTGGAATAGCAGTTAAGACTGCCGAACATCATTTAACTGCCGCTATGAAAAGCATAAAGTCAGCATTGGAGAAGGAAAACCTGAGGGGGATGTTGTTTTTTTATCTCTATGTTGGCAGTGATGGTAAATGCTGCTAACTTTAACATGATGAAAAATTTGTATATTTGCTTTATGAAACTTGATGCCAATAAAATAGAAGCTATTAAAAGATATTTTGAAACAAGACCAGTTTTGAAAGCTTATTTATTTGGCTCATATGTTCGAAACGATGCTGATTATCAAAGTGACATTGACATTCTTGTTGACCTTGATTATTCACAACGGATAGGCTTGCAATTCATTCAAATGAAAAATGATCTTGAGAAACTTTTAAACTCTAAAGTCGATTTAGTTTCCTCAAATGGATTATCAAAGTATATTAAACCAATAGTGGATAATGAAAAGCAACTAATATATGCGAGGTAAACCGGGAGACAAAGTTCGGCTTAAGCACATCTTCGATGCGATTCTTGAAATAGAATAATACCACTAACGCCAATACGGCTGCCGCCAAATATTAAAAGTTCCTAATTATTTTGTTTAATGCAATTTTTTCATGGTTCGACGCTGTCAGCTTGTAGTAGCAGAAGCTAATGCAAAAGTATGTCTGCAACGCTGACAGGTCTTTTGCGGGAAGTTTCAATCGGGGTACCTTTTTTTATGATAGTTCCGATTCTGAGATTTATTCGTAACTACGCAACAGGTTCATTTTAATTACCAGTGTATAACTCACCTTAACTGCCCGGTACATTAAATGTTGCCGGTAATTTTACAATTGGCAACTTATACATAGATAAAAGATTGTTATATTTGTAATAATAAATCCGATATGACAAACAAAGAATATATATTGAGTACAATTAAATCCAAAAAGGCAGAGATTTACCGTTTTGGGATAAGGAATATCGGATTATTTGGATCCTATGTAAGAGATGAGCAATCTGAAAACAGTGATATTGATATTTTAATTGATTTTGAACCTGACCAGGAGAATTTTGATAATTATATGGCTGTGTATGATTTTATAGAGAGGTTATTTAAAGATCAGCGTGTTGAGATAGTGACAAAAAATGGACTTAGTCCATATATTGGCCCAAAGATATTAGATGAAGTAAAATATGTCTAAGAACCCTATTGAATATTTGAAGCATATTCAGTACAGGTTTCGGCAATATCTCCTTTTTTCAATTTTACCATAATAATTTGACGTGAGTTCGATATAATCTATTTTCAGTTTTATTGAGGATTAATTTATCCTTATTGTATTTTATTCTGATTTTAACTTAAACTGAATTAATAAAGTGTCATATTTTCCGGGCTGAAAGCCCAGATTAATTCAGCCCAATGGCAACGCCTTGGGATAAATTTGATTGTCCCCGTTTTTCCCCTTCGCAAGTCTGCCGTCGGCAGACTTGCGAAGGGGAAATGACGGTTGTGTTATTTTTATACCCAAGGCGTTGCCATTGGGCTGAATTAAATAGCCCTTTCAGGGCAAAATACTATATCACTTCATATAAGTTGGTAGATATGAATCATAGAGAATTAATAAAAAATACATTTTATACTGAACTCACATTAATTTACCTCAGATTCATCACTCCTGCCAGAATATAAAATCCTTTACAAAAAAAATTGCACCTTCAACTAAGGGGTTTTTATAATCTAACCCTATATATTAATAAGGAATCATAAATACTTTGTGTGACTTTACGCTTGCGCTGAAGCTTTAGCGTAGGCGCAGTGAAATCCTTCGTGAACTTTGTGGTAAAAAATTTTGCAAATCAATTTTTTCTAAAAGGACGAAAGTACTACCCATTAACTGTTTTTATCCTGATGCTTTCCCCGTACTCCCTGGTAATGCTACCATTGATCTGTTCAATCAAATTATTGGATAAGTGGCTCGGTCTTATCAGACAATCATTGCCGTGAAAACCGGTTTCATTTCTATCGTTAATCCTTTGAATTCGATTTTTTGGGGTTCAATCGTGTTTATAAAGATTACGGCCTTAGGCACATGAAACTTTTTGCAAAAAATAAACAGGTTATTAAAATCGCTGTTTCTGATTTTGGTTTTATACTTCACTTCCACAGGAAAAGCCTGTTTATTTTTTATCTCAACAAAATCAACTTCATGATTGTATGGATCGCGCCAAAAGAACCGCCAGGATTTTAAAGCAAGTAAAGCATTTTCAACAAGTAATCCTGTTTTCTGAAAATCATACATACTTCCGCTGATCGCGGGGCAGAAAGAGGATGAAGAGGGATAAATCCGTTTTAATTTTTTTTCCGAAGAAAGTTGATTGGCAGAATAGTTATAAAGGACTTTCACCACAAATGCCTGCTCAAGGATACTTATATATTTACTAACTGTTTTTGACGTTATTTTTAAATCGTTGGCCAGATTTTCGTAATGAAGATATAATCCCGGATTTTCTGCAACCATTTTTACTATGGCATACAAAATTTCAGGGTTTTCAACCGGAAAGATAATTGGAATGTCCTCGAAAACAATCTTTTTAATAATTCCCAGTACATATTCCTGAACAAATGAATTATCAGTATTATTAACTGTTTCAATAAACTGCCTCGATAAATAATTTTCAAATTCAACTTTCAATTCAGAATGAAACATTTCAGGCTTTTCGAGGTAATTATCCATATTTCTGAAATGGAGGTATTCTTCAAAATCAAGCGGTTTCAACTCAAACGAAAAAACCCTTCCTGCCAGGCTCTCCTGTGTTTTCTTTCTGATATAGAGTGATGTTGAGCCGGAAATGAAAAATTTCAGGTTGGGATATAAATCGTAGTAAATTTTCATTTGAGATTGAAAACCTTCCAGTTTCTGAATTTCATCAAAAAAAATAAATATTTTGTCTGAATTGAAATCCTTTCGGGTTTGGGTCTTAAAAGCAGTAAAAAGTTCATCCAAATCATATTTATCCTCATCAAAAGAAAAATACCAAATACTTTGTGGTTCAACATTTCGTTCAAGTAAGGTATTTATCACCTGAAGAAACAATGTGGTTTTTCCCAGGCGCCTCAACCCTGTAAGTTCCAATATTTGTCTGCTCTCTATATGTTGCTCAAGGATTTTGATGAATTTTCTCGTTTTGGGAAATTCATACCTGAACCCCACATTCCAATGCCTGTTAAATTTTAATAAATTGATCATTATTTTAAAATTTATCGCAATTATAGTTCCGATATTTTATAAAAATACCGGAACTGCAAATTTAGTATTTTCTTTTAAACTTTACAATTTAGTAAATATTTTCAAGCCGGAATTAATCTTATAATAGCTCCATCTGTTTCAAAAAAATCTGTTTGATCATGCGTGACAATTACCCCTTCTTTCATTTTAAAAAAGTCGAGGGCGCTTTTGAGTCCCTGAAGTTCCCTTTCCATATTCATGTCGTTCAGGTTATAACGTTTTAACCGAGTAATCAAACACAGGAACAATATCAACTACATAGGAATTTTGCAAATAATATTGTTTATTATAAACAAACAATAATGTTTATTATTGATAAACAATATTGCAGAAGCACTGGCAAAGCCACTCGGGTAACCTTCGGCGGTCGATGAGAGGCACTGGCGGTCGATGGTAAATCTGCGATTCTATCTATGCTTTATCAACGCTAAATTATGAAACAGACGTACCCGAATGTCACCGGAATTAATAACCTCTGTTTCAGAGAGAATCGGGGCGGTAAACGCAAATTTTTCAGATAAACCTTCGCCACAGTTAAGAAAACAAAAACATACCTGAATAGTATCCAATTTCTAAATTATTTCTGCATATTTGAAGTCCGGGGCTGTCTGATAAATCAAAATATATTCAACCATAAAGGATAACGCAAAGTGTTACAAATCAAAGATATATACTTCGCGTCCTTAGTGCGTACTTTACGCTTGCGCCGAAGCTTCAGCGTAAGAGCAGAGTCCTTCGTGGTTAAAAACACTTATGAGACAGTCCCAATCTTAAATGTTTACTAATATCTTTCTGCCCGAATTTTTTAATGATTTTCTGAACTTTTCCCTTGTACAGAATTATTAACTCCTGAAAAAATGAAAGTGGATCTTGCCTACGGAAAAAAAGGACTGAAGATTGATCTTCCCGCTAACGTACATATTGATGTGGTTGACCCCCGCTTTGTTCCCGGCATAAAAAAACCCATGAGTGCCATTACTCATGCACTGCAAAACCCGGTTGAACATTCTTCATTAAAAGAAATAACTGATCCGGATACATATATAGCCATTGTTTTCAGCGATATAACAAGGGCCACGCCATATCACACCATTTTGCCGCCTTTGCTCAAAGAGCTAAATCATATTCCTGATAGTCATATTCTTTTCTTTTGTGCTGCCGGCACTCACCGTGAAGCTTCAAAGGAGGAGCTCACAGGTATTTTAGGCAGAGATATTGTTGAACGGTTCAGGATCATTCAGAATAATTCAGCAGATAAAAGTCAGTTCCGCCTGGCTGGGACAAGCAAAGCGGGGAATGAAATATGGTTGAATGCTGAATTAATGAATAGCGACCTGGTTATTCTGACCGGGTTTATTAAACCCCATTTTTTTGCAGGTTTTTCCGGGGGAGGAAAGGCTGTAATGCCGGGGATGGCTTATGATAGTTCAATCCGTAATAATCATTCCATTGCAAATCTCTCCGACATGAATGCACGCTGGGGAATCACAAAAGGCAATCCTGTATGGGAGGAGATCATGGAAGCTGCAGTGATGGGACCGCCTGTCTTTCTGCTCAACATAACATTGAACAGGAATAAGGAAATCACAGGGGTATTTGCCGGTGATCTTCATGCAGCGCATGAACAGGGCTGTCGTTTTGCTAAAGACACGGCAATGGCCCCGGTTGGTCAGTCGTATGATCTCGTTATAAGCAGTAATTCCGGTTATCCGCTTGATCTTAACGTGTATCAGACTGTAAAAGGAATGAGCTGTGCTTCGCAGGTTGTAAAGGAAGGCGGGCATATCATTATGGCTGCCGAATGCAGCGATGGTATTCCCTCAGGAGGCGATTACGAAAGAATTCTTTCTTCAGTGAGTCATCCGGACGAGTTAATGAATTACATCGTTAAATACGAAAAGGATCTTAAAGATACCTGGCAATTGTATTTCCAGGCTCTTATTCTGAAGAAAAGCGAAGTATATCTTTATTCCGATAAATTGGAAAATAGCGTTATAAAAAAAGCCTTACTGAAACCTGTTGATAATATTAGCGCTCAGGTTGACGGGATTATTAAAGATAGAGGCTCTTCCCTGAAGATATGTGTACTTCCGGAGGGGCCACAGACTATTCCTTATATTAATGATAAGCATAAATAATACCGATTCGCTGAAGCTATGCGAAAAGGATGCAGACATCATACCCGGATGTTTCCGGTTTGTATTCACAGAGACTGTATAAAAATGAACATTCCAAAATTTCGTCAGAGTTTTCAATAAAAGTTCTGACCATTAGCAGGAAAGAATAAACAGATTTGTAAATTGACGTGAAAAAGCATATCTTCGATAGTATCAAATGATAGTATCAATGAGACCCCCATATAACATTACCCCTAATATTTTAAAATTAATAACCTCTGTTTCAGAGAAAATCGGGGCAGTAAACGCTAATCTTTTAGATAAACCATCACCACAGTACCCTTATTTATTGCATTTACAAAAATGGGTTGTCTGCCCCTGGGTTTATTTAACTCATCTTCACTTAGAATGTGAGTGTCGGTAATAATATTATAAGTATAAATCCAAATTGAATTTTTTAAAACTGGTTATAATACCGATAATAGGACAAATGTTATTTCATCATGGCCAATTTAGTTTAATTCCAATAAGAAATATTATGTTCTTTTGTCCTTCAGGGCATAAAAAGCCCACTGATTTTCGATTTTTGAGCTAAATTAAATATAAACAAAATACATCACTTTTTCTATAATATTTATTTACATTTTTAAGTAACATAATAACTCAACTATGAAACCTCCATGATTGCGACAAACGCAACCGAGTTTACGAGCTCGGCGAAGCCAAACACGCATGAACAAAATTATGGAGGTTCCATCCAACCACTGAAATAAATTTTGTACGCATGAAAAAAAATATTAAAATTCTCCTTCTGGTATTATTGATACCCCAATTTTTATTAGCGCAGCAATCGGTGAACAATGAAAAACATAGGATTCTTGTTCTAACCGATATAGAAAATGAACCGGATGATGCCCAGTCGCTGGTTCGTTTTTTACTGTATGCCAACCAGTTCGATGTGGAGGGAATTGTAGCAACCACTTCGTGCTGGCAGCGCAACCAAACTGCCGAATGGCGTATTCACGAAATTGTGGACGCCTATGGAAAGGTACGCGATAACCTCGAAAAACATGAAAAAGGATACCCCACCCATTCCTTCCTGAAAGAAAAAATCAAAAAAGGATATCCCGACTTTGGAATGGCAGCTGTTGGTGAAGGCAAAGATTCGGAAGGTTCAGACTGGATTATTGAGGTGGTGGATAAAGACGACCCACGGCCAGTGTGGATTCTCGTATGGGGAGGCGCCAACTGCCTGGCCCAGTCGCTTTGGAAAGTGCAACAAACCCGTACTAAAGAAGAAGTAAAAAAATTCGTGGAAAAAAGCCGTGTTTATACCATTTCCGATCAGGACAATGCCGGCCCTTGGATGAGGAATACTTTTAAAGACCTGTTCTATATTGTCAGTCCCGGCTTCCAGGAAAATGGCGGCGACAGTTATTACTATTCCACCTGGATTGGCATATCGGGTGAACGCCACTACGATTTTTCAAGTGGCGCCAATAAATACATTGTGGATAATGAGTGGGTGGACGAAAACGTGCAGTTTAATCACGGTCCGCTCGGCGAACAATATCCCGACATTGCATACATTATGGAAGGCGACACCCCGTCGTTTCTGTATTTGATTAACAATGGACTGGGCTCTTCGGAACACCCCAACTGGGGTTCGTGGGGTGGTCGTTATGAATTGTATCAGCCGCCAACGCGTATTTTTTATCATGAATCCGAAGAACGGGAAATCTGGACCGACACCGATGACTGGGTTGAAGTGGACGGAACAGTATACATCGACCGCAGGGCAACCATCTGGCGATGGCGCGAGCACTATCAGAATGATTTTGCAGCACGGATGGACTGGTGTGTAAAGGCATATGATGAGGCCAATCACCCGCCGGTTGCTAAGCTGAATCATTCAAAAAATCTTTCTGTTGTTTCTGAGGAAGAATTTATACTGGATGCATCGCTTTCATCTGATCCGGATGAAGATGGAATATCTTATAAGTGGATCTATTATCGGGAGGCTGGAAGTTTTCCTTCAGTGATAAACCTTGAGAAGAAAAATGAGAGTGCGATATCCGTGGATGCGCCAAAAGTGAACAGGAAAGAAGAACTGCACTTTATTGTCGCTGTAACTGACGATGGTAAACCGGCCCTTACAAGATATCAAAGGGTAATTGTAGAAGTCCTTCCAAAAGAACAACAATAACAAAATTACATAAATAGTCGACCGTGAAAAACCCCTGTGTTACTGAAAAAGTAAAGCAGAGATATGATTTACATCCGGAAATAACCAGTTTAATAATTGCCACAAAATATTTTTAACCTCCCTTCTCAACCTCCGGAGCATTTTTCTCATGTTAAATCCAGCGGCAGCCAACAGTGCATTCATTATATCTCCAAGATATCCAGATAGATAGCTTCTTTCTATACGGTGATCTTGTTTTATATGCCCTATTATCGGTTCTATTCCTGCCCTTGCCCTAAATTGCTTTCGTATCTTTTGCTTCTGCATATCTTATACATGTCCAACTGTGAGGGGTTATCAATTTTTGCTACCATATTGTAAATTTTTCTTAAATTTCGGAAAAATTTTGCAATTTTTACCTATTAAAATCAAATAGTTATTAATACTATATGATTGGTAATCAATTACATGAAAAGCTTTTCACTATCAAATAGATAGTTAAAACAAATCAATTATGGGGCAAATTTATAATAACAGAATGAAAAACATTTCCGGGATTTTATTCCTGCTGTTGTCAGTTTTTTATATTTACGGGTATTCAAAAGCTCCGGATATCGTTTCGAATAAAAGAGTTGAAATGTCCGGTAACCAATCCGGTCAACTACCTTATTCAGAGGGGGGGGCACAAGTTGAAGACCCTGGTTTACAGGCAGATAATAATTTATATATAGATGCATTAGAGGGTAATGACAATTGGATTGGAAGCAAGGATTACCCCTTGAAGACAATGAGTAAGGCAATAATCGCTTTGCAAGATTTACCTGCCGGCACACAGGTACTACTACGCAGGGGCAGAGACTATAGCGGGATTACTGAATTCAACTACTTCAATGGTGAAGAAGGTAAACGATACGTCCTTGGCGCTTATGGTCCTCTCGATGAACCAAAGCCGAGGATGCTTGGCGACGTGAGGATCCGTTATTGTTCGTATTGGATGGTGCGCGACCTGGATGTGAATGGCCAGCTTTTGTATTTCATGACTCACCACAGCGTGATTTTCAACAACGAGGTGCATGGCTGGCAAAGCAACGGTATTGCAGTGATGGGTGGAACGCACTATATCGCCGTGGTGGACAATTTGGTGTATGATGGGAACAATAATGATGCCATCTCTCTTCACGATTCCAGTTCGAAAATTATTCCCGAGGAAATATATTTGGGAAATCATTTCTGGGTGGTTGACAATATCGTCATTGGGAATGATGGTATTGAGGAGTGCATCGATGTGGCGTCGAATGGCTGGCGTTATGGTTATGATTGTTCACAGGATATTAAAATCATCAATAACAGACTTCAATGCAAGGCTGTAGCACCTTCACTCAGGACAGGGGCATGCGTCCGCCCTTTTAACCTGGCACATACAAAAAAGTACGTATGGGTTATCGGAAACATTGGAACTAACGGCAAAAAACAGGGGATTTATATAACCGACACCAGCGAATTCCCACAGGCACTTGACCATATCCAATTTAGCTCAAATATCATATTTGGTAATACACAAGAAATACTTTCTTCCAGTGCGACAAATACCACCTTCAAACACAACACTTTACTTACCAGTTCAACTTACACCGCGGTAACATTTGCCGCAAAAACTGCTGACGTAGTATTTACCAGTAATATTGTTAAAGTCACGGTAGGGAAAATATATAGCTTTGCTTCCGGCATCCATATGCCTGCAATTGATTACAACTGGTACAGTCCCGAACTGCCCTCTCCGCAAGTTCAGGGCGATCTTCACTCTGAGGCGGGAGCAATACCGGGGGTAGGAATCCCTCCCAGTACGATCTATAACGATGACCCGGAAAATTGGTATAATGCCGACTTCCTCAATTATTTTATACCTGACCCTTTATGGGAAGGGAATAATATGGATGTGGTTCCAGGAGCCTTTCTAGCTGACGGAACATGGCAAGGGTTAACCATAGAACCATTTCCAGGTTACGAAAACAACGGCTATGGGTGGGAAGGCCCGCTGCTCATACAGGAAAGGTATCCCATTGAAGGACTTGGAACAGGGACGCCCAAAATACCTGAAATGAAAGAAAAATTAGATATGGATATTTATCCGAACCCTTCAAAAAAAGAGGGGATTACGATTAAGTTTACATTGCCGGAAATTTCAGATGTTGTCATCAATATCATGGATACTAATGGCAAAACGATAAAAGCATGGGTAGATAAAAAGCAGGCCATAGGCACGCATGTACTGCTTGTTGACACGGTAAATTATAAGCCAGGGGTGTATTTCTGCGAACTTATTGCAGGTAAAAACAGCTCTGTCAGCAAATTTATAGTGCAATAAATTTTTTACCGGGTTCATGAAAAAACTATTAGTACTGTGCTTTCAATTAATGGCCATTAGCTTTTTATTTGTTCAAAACATTGATAAGGAAACCTTCCGGTACAATCCCCATGATTTTTTCGCAGAGGATTTTAATCCGCCCAGAGGAAATCTTTATCGATCTGCAAATGGGACAGTTTCGAAAATGCTGAGTATGTCAAAAGCTACGACCCGAAACTTTGGGCCGAACAAAGGGAAAATGCTTCCGGAGCCGGGCAAGGAGGCGGCGACTACCAGGAACTATATCGCCTGATTGAAGCAGTTCGCTCAGGGGTTGACCCTGATATTGACGTGTAAGATTCAGCCGGTTGGTGCGTGGTGACCGAACTCAGCGGCCGCTCGGTCAGGTCGGGGAGCCAGCCCGTGCAATTCCCCGACTTAACAAAGGGGCATGGCAGGCACGTAGCCCGAAAGATAGTATCTTCACAATTTAAGTAAACCTTAACAAATTTTATTAATAACGGGAAGAATGAGAACTTTGGGTGTTATAAAAATAAGGTTGAAACCCCCATGCACTAGGGTACACAACAAGGACATGAACCGAGTTTACGAGCTCGCGACCAAAGGGAGCAATATAAATGGGGGTTCCACGGCAAATAAAACGGAAAACATTAAGTTATCAAATTATAACAAATTAATATTAAACTTTTAAATTAATTATATACAAGTGAAAATTTTGCTCTGGGAAAATGGAGAGGGATAAACATGAAAATTATGAAGATATTTTTAATCTGGTAAAGTAGAAATATAAAGAATGAAAGATAAAAATAAAGCGATTTAACAATGATGAAAATTTTCCTGAATATAGGATTTCTAGTGCTGCCGTTTATATTGGCAGCACAAAGTGATATTATAATGAGCGAAACATTTGACTACCCCGATGGATCACTGCCCGGAAACTGGTGGAGCGAAGGTTGCCCCGGGCAAATAAAAGACGGGCATTTATATGTGGATGCCGATACAACTTCGTACAGGATGTCAACAATTTGGCTGGACAAAGAATTTGGTGGCGACTTTACCATCGAGTACGATGCCCATGTTATTTCTTCCGTAGAAAAGAAAAATAATATCAACTGTATGCTGCTCTATTCCTATCCCGGAGGCAAATCAATCAGGGAAACCCGGGGCGAAAGGGAAGATGGTTTGTACAACCGGTACCATAAACTGAACGGGTACATTTTTACTTATGTGGCAAACGGCAATGAAGACACTGCCCGTTACCGTTTCCGGTATAATCCTTATTTTCAGTTGATGGAAGAAAATTTCGGATACAATTGCAGGATTGGTGAAACTTATCATGTTAAAATAGTTAAAATAAAAAATCAATTTCAGTTTTGGGTTGATGGGAATAAAATGATCGAAAAAACAGTTGGTGATGACCATATGATGCACGAAAGCGGACTGTTTGGTTTTCGGACATGGCATAGTGCTGTGTGGTGGGACAATCTTTGTATTACCCGATTAGAATAGAACAATCTGATTGATCTGGAAACATAAAAATTTTTAGAAATGAAACGGTTACTTTTATTATTTGGCACAGCCGTAATTACTTTTCTTACAGCAACGGCACAGGATATACAGCGCCCACCGATTTGGGGGATTGCAAAAATGACCTTCCTGGTTAGCAACTACCAAATCGCCCGCGATTATTACGGGAAATTCCTTGGTTTTACTGAGGCTTTTTCATACCAGTCTGTGTCAGGAGGGATTATTTCGTTTAAGGTAAACGACCGCCAGTTCCTCGAATTTGTCGAAGACAAAGATGCGAAGGATAAGCCACGCCTGGTGTCAGTATCGTTTGAAACGGAAGAAGTAGAAATGATGCGGGAATATTTGCAGCAAAAGAGCATTGATGTGCCGGAATCTGTTTCAATTGACGGGGCAGGGAATGAGGTTATCCTTGTTCACGACCCTTCAGGCATTCCCGTTGAATTTATAAAATTCGGGGAGCAATCATTGCATAAATGGTCAAAAGGGAAATACATGTCGGAAGACAGGGTATCAAAACGTATCCATCACGCAGGATTATATTGCAAAGAAGTTTTGGATGATGACCCTTTTTATGTCGGGATATTCGGATTTAAGGAATTATGGCGGTTCCCTGTTGACCGCAACGACAAGGTAGTGATGAATTACCTGCAAATTCCTGATTGCACTGAGGTTATTGAACATTACCAGTCTGATGATATCAATTTCAGCCATCCCTGTTTGCTGGTTGAGGATATGCAGGAAACTATCTCTACCCTGAAAGAACGCCGGGGTAATAACCAGCTTTCAAAACCGGGAGTAGGGAAAGGTAACCGCTGGCTTTTAAACCTGCAGAATGCTGACGGGACGAAAGTTGAATTTACGGAAGCACATACTGTTCGTTAACATTGTAATAGTAAGACGATGAAAACAAATGAATTAAGCCGAAGGAATTTTATTAAAGGTACAATTGGCGCTGGTATTGTCCTTACCGGCGCTCCTTTATTGGCCTCATGTGACGACTATAACGCCAAAGGCCTTCCAACCGCGATTCTTGGAAAAACAGGAGTGAGGATTCCCCGGATTGCCTTGGGACTTGGAAGCAGGTTCTGCAACATTGATGACGAGAACGAAACAACTTCATTGCTGAATTACGCCCTTGACAATGGGCTTTATTATTGGGATACAGCGCACATCTATGAAAACAAAAAGAATGGGGCGATCAGCGAAGAACGCGTTGGCAAAGTTGTAAAGTACCGCAGAAAAGAAATTTTCCTATCTACGAAGATAACCAGCCGCGATCCGGACGAAGCCATGCGCCAAATTGAGGGCAGTTTAAAAAGGCTGCAAACCGACAAGCTTGACATGCTTAATATCCATTCCGTTGAATCCTTGGAAGATGTTGACCAAATGCACCAAAAAGGACAATTGATCGAGATCGTTCTCCGGATGAAAGAACAAGGGGTTGCCCGCTTTGTAGGATTCTCGGGGCATGGCAATGCTGAGGCGATGTCAGAAATGACCCAACGGGTAGATTTCGACAGCATGTTAATAGCCATGAACCATTATGGGATGAGAGATTACCCGCAATTACGTCAGGAATTGACTGTTCCTGTAGCGCTTGAAAAAGGGATGGGAGTAATGTTGATGAAAGCAGTGCGCCCTAAGGAAAAGATTTCTGGAATTGAAGCTGCCGAGCTTGTTAGGTTTGCCTTGTCGCTTAATGGTCCGAATGGCCTGATCGTTGGGATGGATAGTCTTGGTGTTGTGAAATCTAACCTGGCCATCCTGCGTGGCTTTAAACCCATGGATGATGAAGAGAAAAAAGCGTTTGCGATGACGCTTTCCCCGTTTTTTAACCATACGGAATTGGAATGGATGCAGCCGGATTATAGAGATGGGTATTGGGGTTGATTAGATGGAGGAAGATACCATTATCATGATGACTGGGAAACCCCCGACACTCAGGTGATCACGATGGATTTTGAAGAAGGGGTAACTATTTCTTGGGAGGGGAGGAGTTGCACTCCCGAAGAAGGGACACCGGTAGGAGCTATGTTTTATGGAGATAAAGGAAGCGCAGGGCCATTACCGGTACCTTGCATGGTTACACACCGATTTGATACCTTATTGGGAAACCCTTGCAAATGTTGCCCACGAAACAGGGAACCCTGTTTGCAGACCGCGTTAAAATTACAAAATCGGAGTTCATGCAATTATCTTGGTGGAAATACCGAGATATTTATTCCAAAGAAATTCCAATATTTAAAAATTAAGAAAAATGTTATTAGAACAAACACAACTGAAATTACTGTTGATCCTTTTTTTAACCGGAACAATTTTTAATTCATGTCACGATAAAGAAAATGAATTGCCAAGAAAGGTAATTATCCTCAAAAAAGGCTGGAAGTTTTTGAATGAAGATATAAAAGGCTCTGATCCTGTTAATATTGATGCTTTAACATGGCAGGAAGTTTCAGTTCCACATGATTGGGCCATCTCAGGTGATTTTGATCCTGAAATCGACAAACAGGCAGTGGCTATTCTCGAGAATAGCGAGGAAAAGCCGACAATGAAAACCGGACGAACCGGCGCTTTGCCACATATTGGTGTTGGTTGGTATTACCGGGAGTTGGATATTCCCTCAGGCTTAGAAGGCAAAAGGATTTTTATCGAGTTTGACGGCGCCATGAGCCACGCGAAGGTTTTCATGAACGGCCGGTATGTGGGCGAATGGCCCTACGGGTATGCTTCTTTTGGATTTGATTTGACGGATAAGGTTATTTTTGGTGGAAAGAATGAACTTGCAGTTCGGCTTGAAAACAAGCCCTATTCTTCGCGATGGTATCCGGGGGCAGGAATTTACAGGCATGTCAGGCTGGTGATTACGGATAAAGTACACATCCCGCTATGGGGTACATTTGTGACCACACCCGAAGTTGAAGCGGGTAGTGGAAAGGTCAATCTGGCAACGACATTGGTCAATGCGGATAGAGATGAAGCCAGGATCAGGTTGGTTACTGAAATATTTGATCCCGGGCAAAAGAGCGTAGCCAGAATGAATGTTGAAATAATGCTGGATGATACATTGATACACAATCAGTCGCTGAACGTGGAAAACCCTCGGCTCTGGTCAGTCCATCAGCCTTTGCTTTATACGGTTGTCTCCAGGATATTCAGGGATGAGAAGCTGGTTGACCAATATAAAACCATCTTCGGGTTTCGGTATTTTGAATTCACCAATAATAAAGGATTTTTCCTGAACGGGAAAAATATGAAGCTGAACGGCGTATGTTTGCATCATGATTTAGGGCCTTTGGGGACGGCACTGAATATAAGTGCAATTGAAAGGCAACTGGATATGCTAAAGGAGATGGGCTGCAACGCTATTCGTACCAGCCACAATCCTCCTGCCCCCGAATTGTTGGAGTTGACTGATGAGATGGGATTTTTGGTGATTGACGAAGCATTTGATGAATGGAAACACGGAAAGGTTGCAAATGGCTACCATACCCTTTGGGACGATTGGGCTGAAAAAGATATGACAGCAATGATCCGTCGCGACCGGAACCATCCCTCGGTGATTTTATGGAGTATCGGAAATGAGATCAGGGAGCAGGGAATCGATGGGGGAGATAAATATTGCCGGTTCCTGGTTGAAATATGCAAACAGGAAGACCCGACACGGCCGACAACAGCTGGATTTAACCAATGGGAAGAAGCCATCAAAAATGGCTTTGCCGAAATCGTTGATGTTCCGGGCTGGAATTACAAGCCACAACATTACAATTTTATACATAATAAATTTCCGTACTGGAAAATATATGGAAGCGAAACAGCTTCGACGGTGAGCTCCCGCGGCGAATATTTCTTCCCTGCCGAACCTTGCGTCCATTGTATACGCGAACCGTATCATTGTTCTTCATACGATTTGGAGTACCCGTGGTGGGCAACTTCTCCCGATACGGAATTTGCCGCGCAGGATTCCTTCCCGTTTGTGGCCGGTGAATTCGTATGGACTGGTTTTGACTATCTGGGCGAACCAACCCCTTATGACGAGCAGTGGCCTTCGCGGAGTTCGTATTTCGGGATGATCGACCTTTGCGGGATTCCCAAGGACCGTTATTACCTGTATCAAAGCCAATGGACTGATAAAGAAGTTTTGCATTTGCTTCCGCACTGGAACTGGGAGGGGATGGAAGGACAAAATATCCCTGTGCACTGCTATACCAGTTTCAACAAAGTCGAATTATTCCTGAATGGGGAAAGTATGGGTATCCGCGAAAAAGGCTCTTCGGATTTGTACACCATGTACCGATTGGTTTGGAAGGAGGTTTCTTATGAGCCTGGTGAATTGAAGGTAGTGGCCTTGGATGAAAACAACAATCCGCTGAAAGAAGCAATGATGAAAACAGCAGGGAAACCTGCCAAAATTATCCTTACCCCTGACCGGAATGTAATCTCCCTTCAGGAAAACGAACTGTCATTTGTCACGGTTTCTGTAGTGGATGAAAATGGGGTCTCCTGTCCAAGAGCTTCAAACAAAATTTTCTTTATAACAGAAGGTTCCGGTAGTGTAAAAGCAGTGGGCAATGGCGACCCTACGAGTTTGGAATCATTCGTCAAACCTGAACGTCATGCCTTTAATGGCAAATGCATGGTTTTCCTTCAACCCGAATGCGAAGGCGAGATTGGACTGACAGCCTATTCGGAAGGGCTGGAGACTTCTAAAATAAAGGTAAGCATTACTAAATGACCAAAAATGCCATGACTTTGGTGATGAACTGCATACTATTGACATTTTAAAACTACACGATGAATGTATGCCATAAAATTTTACTCATTCCTTTGCTTTCCGGCAGTTCCTTGTTATTTGCCCGGGAGAAAGGATCGGTGATGATGAGTTCGAAATACCTCCTTTCTACAACGATAGCCCTGAAATGCGTAAACAGTTTGCATGAGTTTATAATTCAATCAAACTTACGGATAACAAAATTGGCGAGTTGCTTTACCGCTTGGAAAAAGACCATCTGAAAGACAGTACCATTATTTTCTTTTATGGCGATCATGGGGAAGGTATCCCAAGGGGCAATACCAATGGAGTCAACCTTGGGTACAGGGTACCGTTCGTGGTTTGGTTTCCCGAAATGTATAAAGATATGTCGCCATAGGGAAGCGAAGGTGTTGTTACTGATGAGCTGATTGATTTTACCGACCTTGCTCCAACATTGATTGCCCTGGCAGGAGGAAAGATACCCGGGCACCTTATATAACATATGCATCATAATCCCCTTTTGTTCTGTTTTGATAGGCAATTCTCAAAATTCTCCCATACTTTTTATCCAATCTATTCGAAGCTATGAATTCTTTATTAAACCATCCTATCAGTTGACCATGTTTGGATGTTTCGTATCCATGCTTAATTGCAAGAGCTGTTAGAGCATAAAATAAACCGTAATATGTTTGATTTACAGCAACGACAAATCTCTTGGAATCAATAAGGAATCGGGCTAATTCAATTGTGTCCTTTGCTTGTTCTATCCTGTAATTTATTAAGGAAATTCTATCATTTTCGTTTATCATGCGTGATATCCCTTATTTATTGCATTTACAAAAATGGGTTGTCTGCCCCTGGGTTTATTTAACTCATCTTCACTAAGAATATGAGTGTCGGTAATAATATTATATTTCAAATCAATTTCATAGCAAATATGATATTGTGGTTTCAGTATAAACTTCCCCCCTTTGTCAGCAATTTTAATTTTTCCCTCTTTAAAACAACAAGAAAGAAGGAGGTTTTTTATAGTAAGTCGGTCAAGGTATCAAAGTCAAAGAGTGAGGAGACAGTTGCGAGGGTTCGACTTCCCGCAGTAGTGGTAAATCTTAAGAAAACAAAAACATACCTGAATAGTTTCCAATTTCTAAATTATTTCTGCATATTTGAAGTTTCAGGAATCAGGATTAATATATCATAGATTAGTATAGTTTTCACAATCAATATTCAACTTGTATCATGAAAGAAAAAATCAGCCAATCCCGCCGCAGCTTTATTAAGAAATCAGCTGCCGCCACAGCCTCAATGGCTATTCCCGCCTTTGTCCCGGCTCAGGTGTTTGGAGCAAACGACCGTATTAATGTGGCCGTTCTGGGCGTAAACGGCCGCGGGAAAAGTCATATCTCAGGAATGATGAACCTGCCAAATGTGGAAGTCACATACCTTGTTGATCCCGACCTTAATGTTGCATCTGCACGGGCAAAGGAATTTGAAGAAACCTATGGGAAGAAAGTGAACATCGTGCAGGACATGCGGAAGGTGTTCGACAGGAAGGATGTTCATGTGATAACCATTGCCAGTCAGAATCACTGGCATGCTCTTTCTACCATCTGGGCCTGCCAGGCAGGGAAAGACGTGTATGTCGAAAAACCGGGTTCCCACAATGTATGGGAAGGCAGAAAGATGGTTGAGGCTGCATATAAATACGACCGTATCGTTCAGCATGGAGTACAGCTGAGAAGCTCGGCGGCTATCCGCGAAGCTGTTCAGTTATTGCGTGAAGGATATATCGGAAGGGTTTATATGGCAAGGGGACTTGTTTTCCGGAAAAGACCCGATATAGGTAATAAGCCTTTTGAGCCGGTACCGGAAGGACTGGATTACGATCTGTGGACAGGCCCGGCGCCGATGAGGCCTTTCACAAGGAATATTGTCCATTACAACTGGCACTGGCACTGGGATTACGGCAACGGAGATGTGGGCAACCAGGGTATCCATGAGACCGACCTGTGTATGTGGGGCCTTGATGTCGGTCTCCCGACAAAGATCACAGCTATGGGTGGCAAGTTCCTTTGGGACGATTGCAAGGAAACTCCCGAAGTGCTGACTTCAGTGTATCACTATCCCGAGGAGAAAAAGATCATTCAGTTTGAAGTGCGTCCCTGGTATACCAACCTCGAAGACGGGGTTGGAACGGGAAATATATTTTACGGCGATAAGGGATATATGGTGGTAAAGGGCTACAGCAGTTACCAGACATTCCTGGGAGATGAGAGAACCCCGGGTCAATCCCGCTCAGAAGGAGGCGATCATTATAAGAACTTTATTGATGCGGTGCGGGCTCACGACTCTTCCCTTCTTAATGCCCCGGTGGAAACGGCACATCTTTCCTCAGCCCTGGCTCATCTTGGGAATATTGCATACCGTACCGGAAGAGTGTTGACTTTTAACCCCTCTTCTGAAAGATTTGTCAATGACCCTGAAGCCGACAGGATGTTAACACGGAATTATCGTGCACCATATATTGTGCCGGAAAAGGTGTAAAAGAAGGTTACTGGTTTTAGTTGTTAATTAGTAAGTAATTGGTAAAAAATCATTATCTTTGCAGTCTAAACATCTGAAATATTCAGATATATAGTGCACAGACATGAGTAGCGATTTTATTTTCACCATTTACAGGGATACCCGGACCGTATTCAGGTTTAAGGATATTGCCATGCTTCTTGGTGAAACAAATTTTCAACCACTCAACAGAAAATTAAATTATTATGTCAAAACAGGTAAGCTGAGAAATCCGGGGAAAGGGATATACACTAAAACAGACTATAATAAGGAAGAAATGGCCTGCCGGGTATATACCCCCTCCTATATTTCTTTGGAATATGTGTTGCAAAAAGCCGGTATGGTTTTTCAGTATGATTCACGGATAACACTAGTAAGTTACCTGAGCAGGAATATTGAAATTGAAAATCAAACCTACGCATACAGGAGAATTAAAGGCGAAATAATGATCAACCCGGACGGAATATTACGGCATGATAATCACATAAATATCGCTATTCCGGAAAGAGCGTTTCTGGATATGTTATATCTTGACAGGAATTTCTATTTTGACAATATCAATCCTTTAAACAAGGAATTGGTATATAAAATATTACCTTTTTATTACTCTGATGCTTTGATAAAAAGAGTAAACAAACTATTAAAATAATGATCGATGTAAACCGTCATAAATTCTTTCTTGTTCAGATACTTAAAGATATCTATTCTGATCTGGAATTATCCAATTGTTTAGGCTTTAAAGGAGGCACTGCACTGATGTTTTTTTATGACCTGCCAAGGTTTTCTGTGGATCTGGATTTTAACCTGATAGATATTACGAAGGAAGATAGTGTTTATGCAAAAGTCAGAAATATTGTTCTGAAACACGGAACTATTTTTGATGAAGCAAAGAAATTTTACGGACCTTTAATTGTATTGGATTACGGTTTTGGTGAACGCAAATTAAAAGTGGAAATTTCCAATCGTCAGTCCGGGGACCGGTATGAAATAAAAAACCTGTTAGGAATCAACATCAGGGTTATGGTAGCCGAAGATATGTTTGCACATAAACTTTGTGCATTACTTGACCGTGAAACAGTAACAGCCAGGGATGTTTTTGACAACTGGTTCTTTATGCAAAAACATATCCCTGTTAATAGCAGCATTGTGGAATACCTCATGAATATGCCATTTCCGGAGTATATTGAAAGGTGCATCAGGAAACTGGAGTCGTTGAACAATAAAGAATTACTCATGGGATTGGGAGAATTAACGGATAATAAAATGAAGAATTTTGTCCGAAACAGACTTAAAGAGGATACAATCATCCTGTTGAGGTTTTACAAAGACTATCCTATTGTAAGATAAGAAATTAAATCAGATTTTCCATTTGATCCTCATAAAATTTGTTAAGAAAAATTAATAAACTTATACATAGAAGTGTCTGAAAGAAAACTTAATATTTTCGCATATGCTTGATAAGAAAACGTCAAGAGCAAGGCATGCGATGCCTGAAAGACAGGAGTTTACTAATCGTAAATGACTGTCTTGAAGGCGAGCATAACGCAGCTATTGGCGTTTTCTTGCAAGCACTAATTAAATACATCATTGCCTTATGTACCGAATTATATCTATTTATTTAGCATTTGTATTTTTCGCGGTAATACAAGCATCTTCCCAGGAAAGAGGGATGTTTAAGCTTGAAAACCCGATGACAGTCGAGTATCTGAAAAAGAATATCCGGAAGAAATCCCCCCGTCTTATTCTTACTCCTGAGATTGAGCGCAATCTCAGAAAGAAATTACAATCCAACCCCCTGGTGCAATCATTTTACAGTGCCATTAAATCGGATGCAGAAGCGATCCTTGCATTACCGCTTCCGGAGAGGGTTATTCCTGACAAAAAAAGGCTTTTACGTGTTTCCAGTGAATCTCTGAGGAGGTTAAATACGCTGGGAATTGTATATCATATTGATAAAAATCCTGTAATTCTTAACCGGATAGACCAGGAAATAAAGGCTGTATGTAATTTTACGGATTGGAATCCTTCCCATTACCTTGATGTGGCGGAGATGTCGCTGGCTGTTGCCCTTGCCCTTGACTGGACAGGTAAAGATTTGCCGGAGAGCACTGTGGAAATGGCTGAAAAGGCACTGATTGAAAAGGGTATTCTTCCGGGGTTTGAATGGCCAATTTCCGAATGGGCTGAAAAGGTCAATAACTGGAACCAGGTTTGTCACGGAGGAATGATCGCCGCATCTATCGTCATTGCAGACAGGGATCCTGAGCTGGCTGCAAAAACCATCAGCCGTGCACTGGATAAAATGCCCCTGGCATTAGGTGCATACGTTCCTGATGGAGCCTATGCTGAGGGGCCGGGTTACTGGAATTACGGAACCATATTTTCCATCACAGCTTCTTCTGTTTTAAAGAGTGCTTTTGGTACTGACTTTGGCATTGCGGGTTTTCCCGGGTTTAAGGAAAGTGCTGTATTCAGACTAATGATGGTAGCTCCCTCAGGGGAGTTTTATAATTACGGGGATAACGGTACAAACCTGATTGCTGACCGGGGTCGGGGAGATCATACCACCGCCTGGTTTAACCTTGGAGAACATGTAAATTCATTTATCTGGTTTGCTAATCAAACAGACAATTCCCTCTTCTTTGATCCCGGATATTTTAAAGCCCTTCCGGATGATCCCCGTACAAGAGGCCGCTTTGCCGGACCTGCCCTGATCTGGCTGTCCCTCTATAAACCAAAGAATTATGAACCCTTACCTTTAATCTGGAAAGGTGATGGTGAAAACCCGATTGTAGTTTTCAGAGGTGGTGAAAACAATCCCGAATATAATCCGGAGATGTTTTACCTGGGAGCAAAGGGAGGAAGGGGAAACATTAACCATGGGAACATGGACGCCGGAAGTTTTATTTTTGAACTTGATGGTATTCGATGGTCTATTGATCCCGGACTACAGTCTTATGCCCAACTGGAGCTGGCAGGACTGGATTTGTGGAACCGCCGGCAGGACTCTGACCGTTTTACCCTGCTTACCAAAGGAAGCCACGGACACAGCACTCTCGTAGTTAATGATATGCCACACTGGGTGGAGGGGTTTGCTCCTGTCATTGATTTCAAAGATGGAAGTGATGGAGAAAATCCCGAGGCCTCCATAGATATTACGGATATTTTCAACGGACAATTAAAAAGTGCCGTAAGAAGTTTTATAAAAGACAGTCCCCGTTCAATAGTAATCGAAGATAGGATAGAGACCAACGATTCGACAAAGATGATCACCTGGCAGATGATGACCACTGCTGAAGTCATCCCGGTTAAAGGTGGTGCTGTTCTGAAACAGGAAGAAAAAGAACTGAAGCTCGAAATTCTTTCCCCGGAAAATATGAATGTCTCCATTATTTCTCTCAATCCTCCTCCCCTGGAACTGGATAAACAGATTGAAAACCTGAAACGCATTGAGATAAGAGTGCCGGCATGGGTTCTTGATTCTTCGGGAAAGATTGTGGTGAGGTTGAAGGGGAAATAGTGAGTAAATGAGTATACTCAATTACTCTCGTCACCCATCACTCATTCCCCTTCTTCGCTGTGATCTTCACAGCTCCTTCAGGTGTCTGCGCCTCACCGGTCAATACATTTTTCGCATCAACCTGTGCTTTTACATTGATGTAATTATAGTCAACGTACAATCCGAACGTTAATACATCACCCTCTATGACGATATTCTTAAGCTCAATTTTGTAACCATCGGTAAATTTCACTTCACCCACCAGCTTATTGTTCTTTTCCTCAATGGTAATAGTTCCTTTCTGATAGCCATAGGGTGCTGATGGAGCTTCAAACTGCCATACTCCTGTCATCCTTCTATCTGTTGCACCGGCCTCATAAGACATACCTGCCAGAAAAGCAAGGGTAAATAAAAAAGCAAATAATTTTTTCATGACATAAAATTTTAAATTTAACATGCCACAAAGATGAAGCGCCTTGAATTACCATGCAAAAAAATGGGATAAATGACAATAATCAGGGGCGAGTGATTTATGATCAGGATAAATGGCCGTAAATCAGGGGTAAATATTTACGTGAAACAGTAAACAGGCGGTCGCTGCCTTTCAGCTTAATACTTATTTTTCCGGACTCCCTGTTAACCAGATCAATATTCTGACTGTTTATAAGGAAGGACCGGTGACATCGTATAAATCCTTTTTGAGAAAGTATCTCTTCCAGATTTTTCAGGGAATTTCGAAGTACCTTCCGCTGAGTTTTTCCGTCCGACAGATAATACACCGAAGTATAATTGTCAAGGGATTCAATATACAAAATATCTGATTTCTGCATGGAAAAATTAATCTTTCCGGTTTCACTTCTGAAAGAAATAAGTCCTTTTGTTGTGTCTCTCGTAAGACGCAGGATTTCCTTTTCCTGCTTTTTGTAATAAATTATACCCAGCGAAAATGAGTAAGGTAAACATATTCCCAGGAAGGTATATTTCAGGGAGAAAATCAGATCGTTTATGAAGTTACCGATGATATTCCCGTATAGCAGAATATAAACCAGGCTGGTAAAAATAATTTCGCAGGAAAACCAGATCAGGAATGTATAAACTTTCATTTTCCTTATCCGGAGTGCATTTCTCACTGGGAATTGTGAAACGGATAACACTGCCGAAACAATCACTCCATAGCTTGATAAACGTAGAAACTTAATTATACCCGAGTCCGAATACCAGCGGTTAATATTGAAAGGAACAAAAAGATTGACAAAGATAACGCTGAATACCAGGCAGATCAAAACCAGCAACAGCCTGTCTTTTTTATCATCAAGCAGAGTAAAATCCTGAAACAGAAATCTGATCATGTTTGTATATGCTACAATCTTTCAAAAAAGTAAAAATAACTCAAGTTTCGCAGATAACAGAATCTTTATTACGGAACAAAATAATATATATTGAAATCTTTTCCTTTGTGTTACTTTGTGAAACCCTTCGTGTCCTTTGTGGTTAACCGTATAATGTATTTAACCACAAAGGACACGAAGGATAACACAAAGGGGAAGAATCCTTTAAAATTATCACTAATTACATTAACTTTGCGCCGGTTAAAATATACTGAACATGGGAAAAATTCAGCTTGAAGCCATGGAATTTTATGCCTTCCATGGTCATTATACGGAGGAGCAGATAGTTGGGAATAAGTTCCTGGTTGATCTCACTATTGAAACAGACATGACCATGCCGGCCGATACTGATGACCTGGCGGATGCATTAAACTACCAGTCGGTTTATAAGCTGGTAAAGCAGGAAATGGGGAAAAAATCCAGACTCCTGGAAAATATTGCCAGGAGAATTATTGATGTTGTTTACGCTGAATTCAGTGGCATTCATAAGATCACTATTACAATACGGAAAATGAATCCTCCCATTGGGGGTAAGATGAAGTCAGTGGCTGTAACTTTAACCAGATGATATAAGGTTTTCAGGAAATTGTTAAATAAACTTAATCAAATATCCAGGAGACCTCCATGCACTATCGTTATTAAAAGGAAATGAAAAAAGGAAACGCAAAGGCGCAAAGGCGCAAAGGAACAAGGAAGTATTATGAATGTAAGCAGAGATATGAAATTTAATATTATACGTATATTTTATTTAAAACTGCGCCTTTGCGCCTTTGCGTTTCTTTTTTCGCATGAAAATATTATCTCATGAAACCCCCATGCACTGTCGTACACAACAAGGATATTAATATAAATGGGGGTTCCACGACAAATGAAACGAAAAACATTAAGATTTCAAATTGTAACAATTTAATATTCATTCTTTTAAATTAATTATATACAAGTGAATACTAAACCTGAAGAGAATACTATACCTCGCGGCCCGAATTTCATTGAGGCTATTGTGGAGGAAGATTTAAGAACCGGTAAAAACGGCAGAAAGGTACATACCCGTTTCCCTCCGGAACCTAATGGGTATCTTCATATTGGTCATGCCAAGGCTATTTGCGTGGATTTTGGCATTGCGCGGAAGTATGGCGGCAAGACTAATCTTCGTTTCGATGATACGAATCCTATTAAGGAAGAATTGGAATATGTGGAGTCTATTAAGAATGATATCCGGTGGCTTGGGTTTGACTGGGAGGACAGGGAGTTTTACGCTTCGGATTATTTTGATCAGTTATATGAGTGGGCTGTGGATATTATTAAAGCAGGGAATGCTTATGTTGATGACCAGTCTTCTGAAGCAATTGCTGAACAGAAAGGCACTCCCACTGTGGCGGGGAAGGAAAGCCCTTACCGGAACCGGTCGGTGGAGGAAAATATCGATCTTTTCAGAAGAATGCGGGAAGGGGAATTTCCTGAAGGGGCGAGAGTGCTACGTGCCAAAATAGATATGTCATCTCCGAACATGCACATGCGTGATCCGGTGATGTACAGGATCATTCATAAATCGCATCACAGAACAGGGGATAAATGGTGTATTTACCCTATGTACGACTGGGCGCACGGGCAGTCGGATTATATCGAAGGAATAACCCACTCCCTGTGCACGCTGGAGTTTGAAGTGCACCGGCCCTTATATGAATGGTATCTCGACCAGGTTTATAAGGAAGGAAAGGTAAGACCACGGCAGACAGAATTTGCAAGATTAAACCTGAACTATACGGTTATGAGTAAGCGTAAGTTACTCGAGCTGGTAGAAAAGAAGCTGGTAGGCGGATGGGATGATCCCCGGATGCCGACACTTTCAGGTCTCAGGCGAAGAGGCTATACTCCTGCTTCGATCAGGAATTTTGCAGAAAAGGCAGGAGTTACAAAAACCGATGGTATCATTGACGTTTCCCTGTTGGAACATAGCGTAAGGGATGACCTGAATAAAACAGCTCCCCGTGTTATGGCCGTTATTGATCCCCTTAAGCTGGTGATCACAAATTACCCGGAAGGACAAACAGAAGAACTGGAAACCATCAATAATCCGGAAGATGAAAGCATGGGAAGCAGGACCATCCCGTTCAGCCGTGAGATACTGATAGAAAAGGATGATTTCATGGAAAACCCACCCAAAAAATTCTTCAGACTTTTTCCGGGAGGGGAGGTCAGGCTCAAATCTGCATATATTATTAAGTGTGAAGAAGTGGTCAAAGACCCTCTAACAGGTGAAATAAAGGAATTACGATGTACATACGATCCTGAAACACGCAGTGGTGGGCCACAATCGAACCGTAAGGTGAAAGGAACCCTTCACTGGGTTTCGCTGCCCCATGCCATTAAAGCTGAAGTAAGGCTTTACGACAGGCTGTTCAGTGATCCTGAGCCTGACGGGCATAAGGACAGGGATTTCAAGGAATTTCTTAATCCGGATTCACTAAAGATACTTGTGAATTGTTATGTTGAACCCGGACTGAAGCACGCCAAACCCTTTGATCATTTCCAGTTTCAAAGGATAGGGTATTTCTGTCTTGATCCGTTAAGTTCACAGGATAAGCTTGTCTTTAACAGGACGGTGGCGTTGAGGGAGAAGTGGGTGAGTGGGTAAGTGGTTACGTGGTTACGTGGTTGAGTGGTTACGTAGGGACTCGTCCCGTGATATACCCACGTAACCACGGGCAAAGACATAGCTATGTCCCTACTATACCCCCACATTGCCCCTACTGAACCGCCACCACTTCCTTCACCGCAGGAACTTCCTTTTTAACCGCCTGCTCAACTCCCGCTTTAAGGGTCATCATACTGTAGGGGCATCCGTGACACGCTCCGGAGAGCTTTACCTTCACAATATTATCATCTGTGATTTCAACAAGGCTTATATCTCCTCCGTCGGATTGAAGGTACGGTCTGATCTTTTCCAGTGCCTTTTGCACTTTTTTTGTTAAATCCATATTATGTATTATTATTCTTGTTTACTGCATCACAACCTTCGTTATTAGTGATCTCTACTTTCTTTGTAGGCTTCATTTCCTTATTACGTTTATCTGTCTCTTTGATGACTCTTGCTGCCAGTTCTTCAAATGCTTTTCCTGCTATTGAGTTTTCATCCAGTACCGAAGGGCGTCCGGAATCGCCGTCATCACAAATGGATTGAATCACAGGGATCTGACCAAGGAATTCGATATTCATTTTTTCAGCCAGTTTTTTACAGCCATCCTTCCCGAAAATATAGTATTTGTTTTCCGGCAGTTCGGCAGGGGTAAACCACGACATATTTTCCACAAGTCCGATAACAGGAACATTGATCTTGTCCCCGCGGAACATGGCAATACCTTTCACAGCATCAGCAAGGGCTACCTGCTGGGGTGTGCTGACGATAATAGCTCCCGTTACGGGAACTTCCTGTACCAGGGTAAGGTGAACATCTCCTGTTCCGGGAGGCATATCAATAAAGAGGTAGTCAAGTTCTCCCCAGTCGGCCTGATGTAATAACTGTTTCAGTGCGTTGGTGGCCATAGGGCCTCTCCATACCAATGCATCTTCAGGTTTTACAAAGAAACCTATGGAAAGAAGCTTTACTCCATGCTTTTGTATGGGGACGATATATTCGGTATTTCCGTCAATACGTATCTGCGGACGCGCACCATAAAGATCAAACATTCGCGGAATAGACGGACCGTACACATCAGCGTCAATTAGTCCGACAGAAGCCCCGGTTTTTGCTGCGGACACGGCAAGGTTCACAGCAACAGTGGATTTTCCCACACCACCCTTGCCGGATGCAATAGCAATAATATTTTTAACTCCCGATAACCCTGCCTTCTGTTCTTTTTCAGAGGAAGGAGAATGACTTTCCTCAACCGACACCTCTGCCTCTTCACCCAGATATACCCGGATTGATTTTATACAAGCTGACTGAATAGATTTTTTAAACGGATCGTTAGGTTTTTTAAATGCCAGAGATAAAGTTATTTTGTTATTCACAACTGCAACATTGCTTACTATCCCTGTCTCAATCAAATTCTTACCTGTTTCAGGATGCTTCACAAGCTTCAACGCTTCAAGCACCTGTTCTTTTGTATAATTCATTTTCTGATAATTTATTAATATGTTTCTAAAATTGGTTGAGGGTTTTAAGGCTGCCGTAGTTACACAGAGAAGCACTGCGCCTATGCTGAAGCTACGCGAAAGCGAGGCGCGGTTTTCTTGCAAAGACGCACAGCCGTGCGTCTCTACAATGCATTCCCCCTTCGATTACTCGATTACTCGATTACTCAATTACTCGATTACTCAATTACTCAATTACTCGATTACTCAATTACTCGATTACTCGATTACTCAATTACTCGATTACTCACATCACCTGTCACACTCAACCACGTAACCACTCAACCACTTGATCCCCCGATCCCGTGATCCCGTGATCCCGTGATCCCTTCTTCTTCCTCCCCGCAAAGTTATTATTATTTAGTCTAATTCTGTATTAGGATCCCAAAAAATTGCTTCAAAATTAACAATTCTGTCATCTTCGACCTGTATTCCTTCGCTTTCCAGTAATTCTTTCATGACATTACTGCCTCCGAAATGGTGTTTACCGGTGAGAAGTCCGTTTCTGTTCACCACCCGGTGTGCGGGGATAAAACTTTCGGAAAAATGAGAGTTATTAAGGGCCCAGCCGACCATTCGCGCTGAACGGGCAGTGCCCAGGCAGCGGGCAATAGCGCCGTAACTGGTAACTCTGCCGAAGGGGATAAGGCGGGTTATTTTGTAAACTTTTGAGAAAAAGTCAGGGTTTTTATTCATTAAAAGAATGCATTTTATTTAATCATTATTGTAGCGAACTCACGGTATGTGCCGGCAGGAGTTGCTGCAAGATCGATGTGGTATACCATGGCATGCTGGGTTATGTTATTGCTAATTTGCAAGAGCCTCCTTTGCTTCCTCAACAGAACCAACAAAATTAACATGTCCCATTTTATTGCTCTCAAAAATAAAATCACCAAGGCTTTTGCTTGTGAATTTTGTGAAATCACCAACAATGGCAATACGCATCCTGTAAGTTGAAAACTTTTGCAAAATATCGCCAGCCAGTCCCGTTTTCAGATCGAAAAACCGGGAATGAAAGTTTGCTTCCTGAACGATAATACTATCTGCACCCTTATACCGGCACTCAGCCATTAAATCTAGTGCATCCTGGGGTTCACTTATCAGAAGAGAGTTTCCGGAGACAGAGGCAATAGCTTGCCCTTTGTGGTTTAATATTTCAATATTATCCATCAGAAAAGATATTAATATTTTCCGGTAAAAGTATAAAATATTATACTATTGCTTACTATTAACACTGCTGATGAAAGGGTATGAGTCCGGCCAAATCAGTTTAATTTCATTTTTGGCTATTTTCCATCACTCTGAATTTTACAATTGTTTCTATCAATTTATAAGGTATTGGCTGGTCGAGAGGAAACTGTACCGAACCTTTGCCTTGTTTATATTTGGAAAGCTCTTCCTTAAATTCACTGTGTCCTGAAGGTGTTGCATAGAAACCGATATGATTTTTAAATGCAGCAAAGTAAACCAAGGGTTTTTTGTATATTTTATATCCGGGTATTCCATAATTCATCATTTCTTCTGCACCAGGTGCATTAGCTTTTATCTGTTTATCACACATACCAATGAAAGCTTACACAACGTTTGTATAAACACCATATAATGGTGTGTATTTATTACCTAAAATCAGAAATATCCACACTTATGATATGTATTCTATTCATAACTATCCCCATAATCTCCCCTAAGTCTCACCCAAATACACTCCTTCCCCCGGCTCTTTAATCTCTCCTTCCGGTGGCAATAAAAACTTCAGGTAAAAAATAGCTTTCTCTTCTGCTACGAACTGCTTTTCATAAAAGGTTTGAATTCCAAGTATTTCATTCTGTATACCGGAATGATAAAGGTCGGTTATATTATCTGTTATCTGAAACCGGTTTTCCGTTGCTATTCTCAGGGCATAATCGTAAAGCGGTTCACTGTCTGTTTTAAGATGGACAATTCCGTAAGGCTTCAGAAATTTCCTGTACATACTGAGAAATATAGAGGAACAAAGCCGCTTTTTCCATCTTCTTTTTTTGAGTTGCGGATCAGGGAAGGTGAGCCATATTTCATCCACCTCATCAGGGCCGAAGAAAGAGGAAATAACTTCTATTCTCGTGCGGATGAAAGCTGCATTAGTGATATCTTCCTCATTTATGATTTTTGCTCCTTTCCATATCCTTGCCCCTTTAATATCCACACCAATGAAATTCTTTCCGGGAAATCTTTTTGCAAGCCCAACCGTATATTCTCCTTTTCCGCAACCTAACTCAAGAATAAGAGGATTCTCATTGAAAAACACTTCCTGTTTCCATTTATTTTTAAGGAAGTGATCTGTAGTAACAATATCTTTTAATTGAGGCTGAAAGACTCTTTTAAATTCCCTCATCTCCTCAAATCTTTGTAATTTCTTCTTACCCAAAATGTATGGAGTTATTTCAGATACTTATACTTTTCAATCCGGAATCCTACATCAGTAACGGGTACTTCAGGTTCTCTCACGGCTTGCCGGATGGTGAATGTATAATTTCCCGGATGAGGAAACCTTATGTTGTTTTTATACATCCTGCTTATATGTTTGATCTTTCCGAATCCGTATCCAAGCCATTTTCCTCTTTCATTTGCAATAAAAATTTCAAGGGTGTCCTGCAGTGACACACCCTGAGGGCCTGATAATGTAACAAAAACAAAAAGATTACTGCTGGGATAGTCTGTAGTATGCCGGATATTTACAAGCAGATTATAGGATTGGAGGGAATCCGGTATTTCGGTTTCAAACTTCTTGATATCATTGTGATGCCACATTCCCTTTTCGGTTTTGAGGTATTTATCATAAACCATGTTGGGATCACAGGATGACAGGAACAGCAGAATGCCAAGGGCTATATGTATCTTGGAAAATCGGGGCATCATGATTAATGGTTTTTCCTTGGTTTTTTCCTTCGTGATTTCTTCTTTTTATCAAACCTGGTAAGGCTGTCTTCACCCGCGCCATTCTGGTATGAAAATCCGGCCAGCGCTTTTTTTTCCTCAATGGTATCCAGGGTATCAGGAATTATCCCCCTGGCATTCAATTCAATAATATCATTAACTTTTTCAACGGAAACAGGGACCATGTTTAACATCGATTGACTGTCCCTGGAATACCAGTAAATTTTGCGGTAAACATCTGTCTTTTGATGAAACCATTCAGCCTGTTTTGTTTTCAGAACGATCTCCTTATCGGGAAAATCTTTCAGCGTATCCATGTAACTCACTACCTCATAGTTAAGACAACATTTGAGCTTACCGCACTGTCCTGCAAGCTTCTGAGGGTTTAGTGAAACCTCCTGGTAACGGGCAGCTGCAGTAGTAACCGATATAAAGTTTGATATCCATGTTGAACAACAAAGTTCTCTTCCACAGGATCCTATTCCCCCGATCCTTCCTGCTTCCTGCCTGGCTCCTATCTGCTTCATCTCAATTCTTATCCTGAACTCTTCGGCAAGCAGCTTTATCAGTTCCCTGAAATCTACCCGGTCATCTGCTATATAGTAAAATATGGCTTTAGTCTTATCTCCCTGATATTCAACATCTCCAATCTTCATGTTTAAATTAAGCCCTGCAGAGATCTTCCTGGATCTGATCATCGTATTCTGTTCCAGGTCGATGGCTTCTTTCCATTTCTCAATATCCACAGCCTTGGCCTTTCTGTATACTTTTTTAAAATCATCAGATTCTGCAGATATCCCGTTCATCGCCAGCTTTCGTAATACCAGTGGACCGGTGAGGCTTACAATGCCTATATCATGACCCGGAGAAGATTCCACTGCGACGATATCTCCCTTCCTGAGCCTGAGATTGTTTACATTTCTGTAGATTCCCTTACGGGTATTTTTAAACCGTATCTCTGTAAGGTCTGTATCATTACCCGCAGAATATGGTATGTCAGCCACCCAGTTATAAACATCCAGTTTGGCACAGGTGTTGAAATATTGACCGGCATTGTCCCTGTTATCATGTTCATTCTCATGACAGAATCCTTTACAATATCCTCTGTTAATCATCTTTTTCCGGTTTTATTATTTACGGGACAGGAGACAAAATTAATCAAAAATTTACTTCCGTAATAATTTATAGATATTAAGGCACATATCCAGTAATACAATTCGCGCATAGGCATTGGCGGATATATGATTGTAAGCATTGTTGAATTCGTTATACAACCCACTCACATTATCCTTATCGACAAATTTGAAAAAATTTTGTGACCAGTCATTCTCATACCCTGTCATATGAGTTATTTCCACTTTACCCAGGTTTAGCAGAAAGTTTTCCCTAAGCATCCGCATGGCATAAATAAGAAACAATTTCTGCCGCTCCCTGCCCAGGGAGAATATATCATCCACACAGGCAAGTATTTCTGTCATTTTAAGAGCATAACACGATCTCATCAGGTTCACGAATCTCTCAAAGTTTTCTTTGTAGTTCTCGTTGGGCTGAATAAAGGACAATGCCCTGTTATAATTACCGTTAGCCAGGTGAACAGCATCATTGGCGATATCTTCCGGTACATTTTCCTTTTCAATAAGAGCCTTTTTAATATCAGCATCTTTTATGGCAGGGATTTTTACCATCTGTGTACGTGACAGAATAGTAGGCAGTATCTCTCCGTAATTTTCCGATACCAGCAGAAATAAGGTGAAGGGAGGAGGTTCTTCAATTATCTTGAGAAGCCTGTTCGCTGAAGTGGGGTTCATCCTCTCGGGGAGCCACATAAGGAGAATCTTATAGTCCGATTCGTATGATTTTAAGGATAGTTTCCTGATTATTTCATTGCTGTCTTTAACTCCGATAAGACCTTGTTTGGTATCGAGTCCGATTTTCTCATACCATTGAAACTGATCCATGTAGGGATTCTCCAGCAAAGCTTCTCTCCATTTCTCATGGAAGTTAACATTTGGTTGTGTTTCCCCGGACTCGTCATTATCTTCTTTTTTTGACCCTGTTACAGATGGAAAAACAAAATGCAGGTCGGGATGTATGAATTTATTATACTTAACGCATGAGTGACATATGCCGCAGGAGTCGGTTGCATTCCGGCTTTCACAGCAGATATAACGGGCATAGGCCAGGGCCAGTGCAAGCTTTCCTGAACCTTCAGGTCCGTAAAACAATTGGGCATGACTTATCCTTCCTTCAATAACGGTATGAATTAGCTTTTTTTTAATAATTTCCTGTCCGGGAATATCTCTGAATAACATATCTGCGCTTCGTAATGAAATTATTGTAATGAGATTTCAACAAAGGTAATTATAAAATTCTTTTTTTAACTTTGGGGCTTGATTTGGGAAATAATAACCTTAATAACTTAGCATATGCTTACAATTGACAATTACAATTTTACTGGTAAAAGAGCCATTGTACGTGTGGATTTCAATGTGCCTTTAAACAGCAGTTTTGAAGTTACCGACGATACCCGTATTCGCGGAGCCATGCCAACGGTCAGGAAAATTCTGGAAAGTGGCGGTTCTGCCATACTCATGTCTCATCTGGGGCGTCCTGATGGAAAACCCCAGGAAAAGTATTCCCTGAAACATGTAGTTCCGGCTATTGAGAAAGTACTGGGAAGCCCGGTAAAGTTTGCCGGTGATTGCATGGGTGAGGATGCAGGAAAGATGGCTGTATCTTTAAAATCCGGTGAAGTAATGCTGTTGGAAAACCTCAGGTTTTATGAAGAGGAAGAAGGCAAGCCCTATCACCTTCCTAAAGATGCATCTGAAGAAGAGAAAAAGACAGCTAAATCAAAGGTTAAGGAAAGCCAGAAACAATTTACTGCAAAACTTGCCGGTTATGCGGATTGTTATGTGAATGATGCTTTTGGCACTGCTCATCGTGCACATGCCTCCACTGCTCTGGTTGCAGCGCATTTTCCCGGAAATAGCATGTTCGGGTACCTGATTGAAAATGAGCTTAATGCGATGGAGAAAGTGCTGCTTAAAGCAGAAAAACCATTTACTGCCATTATGGGAGGTGCCAAGGTATCTGATAAAATTCTGGTTATTGAAAATCTTCTCGATAAGGTTGATAATCTGATCATTGGCGGAGGGATGACATATACCTTCATAAAAGCGCGGGGAGGAAAGATCGGAAAGTCTCTCTGTGAGGAAGATAAACTTGAAACGGCGAATGATCTGATAAAAAAAGCACAGGCAAAAGGAGTACAATTAATTCTCCCCGTAGATCAGGTTCTTGCTGATAATTTTGATAATGAAGCGGCAACGAAGGTTACCCCTGTTGATGAAGGTGAAGAAGGGTGGATGGGTCTTGATATTGGAGAGAAAACCATAAAGCTGTATGCCGAAACCATACGAAATTCAAAAACTATCCTGTGGAATGGTCCTATGGGAGTTTTCGAGATGAAAAATTTCCAAAAAGGAACTATTGCCATTGCTGAAGCAATTGCAGAATCAACTTCAAAGGGCGCTTTCAGCCTGGTGGGAGGAGGTGATTCCGTGGCAGCGGTAAACAAATTCGGACTTGCCGATAAAGTCAGTTATGTTTCCACCGGCGGCGGCGCCATGCTGGAATTCATCGAAGGGAAAGAATTACCGGGCATAAAGGCAATAAGGGGGTAGATGGAAAGGAGTATGAGTGTGCTTACCTGCTACTTTTTCAAACACATAACTTTTTAATTAATCGCCGGGGTGCAAAGTATGACGGTTGGAATTCGTTAGAAAAAGAAATTGTTACATTGCGCCTTTGCGTCATCGCGTCCTTTTTTTGGTATATTTTGCAACTATTTAATGAAAAACATCAGGAATTTCTGTATCATCGCCCACATTGACCATGGGAAAAGCACACTGGCCGACAGGTTGCTGCAGATTACCAATACCGTATCTGCCAGAGACTTTAAAGACCAGGTACTTGACAGTATGGACCTGGAGCGTGAAAGAGGGATAACCATTAAAAGTCATGCGATACAAATGCTGTATGAATATGAAGGGACAACCTATACGCTGAATCTTATCGATACCCCGGGTCATGTTGACTTTTCCTATGAAGTGTCGCGCTCAATAGCAGCATGTGAAGGCGCACTTCTTATTGTGGATGCAACACAGGGTATACAGGCGCAAACCATTTCCAACCTGTACCAGGCGATTGACCATAACCTGGAAATTATCCCGGTATTGAATAAAATGGATATGGAAAGTGCCATGCCCGAAGAGGTAAAAGATCAGATACTGGATCTCACAGGATGTGATCCTGATGATATTATCGAAGCAAGCGGTAAAACAGGAATGGGTGTTGAAGAAATATTAGAAGCTATAATTAAAAAAATTCCACCTCCTGGGGGAGACCCTGAAGCCCCTCTCCAGGCGTTGATATTTGATTCTGTATTTAATCCATTCAGAGGGATATATGCGTATTTCCGTATTTTTAACGGCACCTTACGTAAGGATGACTATGTGATGTTTTTCTCCACAAAGATGAGTTACCATGCTGATGAGATCGGTGTTTTACAACTCCGGCCCGAACCCAGGAAAGTGCTGTATGCGGGAGATGTGGGGTATATTATTTCAGGTATCAAATCAAGCCGTGAAGTAAAAGTGGGGGATACCATTACACATGTGGAAGAAACCTGTTCTTCTGCTATTGAAGGGTTTTCTGAAGTGAAACCTATGGTTTTTGCCGGTATATACCCTGTTGATGCTGATGATTATGAAGATTTACGTGCTTCCATCGAGAAGCTTCAGTTGAATGATGCTTCCCTTACCTTTATTCCTGAATCATCTGCAGCCCTGGGATTTGGGTTCAGATGCGGTTTTCTTGGCCTGCTCCATATGGAAATAATCCAGGAAAGGCTGGACCGTGAATTTAATATGGATGTCATAACTACAGTACCTAACGTATCATATAAAGTTTTTACCAGGAAGGGTGAGGTGGTTGATGTACATAACCCCTCAGGCCTTCCCGAACAAAATTATATTGATTATATTGAAGAACCATATATAAGGGCACAGATAATCTCTCAGGCAGAATATGTAGGCTCTATCATGAAACTCTGTCTTGATAAAAGAGGAACACTCCTCAATCAGTTCTACCTTACCTCCAACCGTGTGGAACTCAGCTTTGAGATGCCTTTGGCTGAGATAGTATTCGACTTTTATGATAAGCTGAAAAGTATTTCAAAAGGGTACGCTTCGTTTGATTACCATACCTCCGCTTATAAAAAAGCCGACCTCGTAAGACTGGATATTCTCCTCAACGGTGAGATGGTAGATGCCTTATCAACTCTTATTCACCGGTCAAATGCATATGATTTTGGAAGGCGTATGTGTGTAAAGCTGAAAGAACTTATCCCCAGGCAGCAGTTTGATATTGCCATACAGGCCGCCATCAGTGCAAAAATAATTGCACGCGAAACCGTAAAGGCACTCAGAAAAGATGTTACTGCCAAATGTTATGGCGGTGATATCACCCGCAAACGCAAACTCCTCGAAAAACAAAAGAAAGGGAAGAAGAGAATGAGACAGGTGGGAAATATTGAAGTTCCCCAGACTGCATTTCTGGCAGTGTTGAAGTTGGATTAAAATAGTGGTTACGTGGTTGAGTGGTTACGTGGTTACGTGGTTGCGTGGTTAAGTGATTGCGCTGCAGACACATAGCTGCACGGACGGGATCACGCTATCACGGGGGCTTGTCTAACCACGTAACCACATAACCACGTAACCACGTAACCACGTAACCACGTAACCACCTGTTAGCATCTTGTTAATACTTTCCCCTGAAATCCCCTGTTTCAGAAAATACAAAAACGTATTTTTGAAACATTCATCTTAGCATAAAGAATGACAACATCACGCAGGAAAAAGGACGAGAATCTTTTACGGCGCAACAAACACTCCATAATGTTCAATAACCGCGAAATGCAGGCTATTGAAGCGTATTGCAAAAAATATAAGGTTGACAATAAGTCGGGATTTATGCGTAAAACTATTCTGACCGAGGTTCTCAGCAGGTTTGACAGAGATTATCCCTCCCTTTTTGAATTTGAAAAACCTAACTTATTTATGCAGTAATTGTATATATACTCTTTTTTTCCTTATATTTATTCCGAAATCCAAATTTTCCAATATCATGAAAATTGAAGGAACAAAAAGCACTCCAAGTGTTGTTATCGAACAAGGATTTATTGAAATTAAAGGAAGATCCATACCGGAAGACTCCCACGATTTTTTTTCACCAATAATAACAGAAATTCAAACATTTGCAGAAGCCCTGGCTGATAAAACAGAAATCCGTTTTCGCCTCGAATACATAAACAGTGGCTCAAAGAAGTATATTTCTACGATCCTGGGCATTCTTAATGATATGTATTTACAGGGGAAAGACATAGCCATTTTCTGGCATTATGATCATGATGATGAGTCTATGCTGGAACTTGGGAATGATTTCCGGAGCTTGCTGGAAATGCCTTTCAAAGTTATTGAGGTTAAGTAATATTTTTATATAACCGGTTGTGCGGGTGTCCGGAATCCCGATAGCCTTTCCTGCCCGAATGATCTTACGATTTGTCAAACACATCTGATTTACTATGAGATACACACTGCCAATACTGCAACTGGCCGTTTTAATGATGATACAAGGCCTTAATTACAACTGTTACGCGTCATTCCCGCCATATCCTGAAGTTACTTTTCTGATATTCAGTGACCCTCATTTTTATGATCCTGATCTAGGTACAGAGGGAAAGGTATTTCAGGATTACCTGGATAAGGATCGTAAATTGCTGAAAGAAAGTGTTGAAATTCTGGAGGAAACTTTCAGATTTATTGCGAAAACTGATGCTGATTTTGTACTTGTGCCCGGAGACCTTACAAAAGACGGAGAAAAATCAGGCCATATTAAAATGGGACAATACCTGGAACGGATACAATCCTCGGGAAAAAAGGTATTTGTCGTTCCCGGCAATCACGATATAAATAATCCTGACGCATACAGGTATGCGGGTGACATGAAGGAAAGAGTGCATTCAGTTACCCCGCAGGAATTCAGTGAAATATATGCCGGTTTCGGTTATAGCAATGCCCTGTTCAGGGATATGAATTCTCTGAGCTATGTGACTGAACCGGTGGATGGTTTGTGGATCCTTGGCCTGGATGCATGCCGGTATAATGATAATCCAACTGAAGGTCACCCGGTGACAAGCGGAAGATTCAGCAGGGAAACGTTGAAATGGCTGGAGGAAATACTGGCGGCAGGCAGCAGCAGGAATAAAGCCATGATTGCCTTTATGCATCACGGAGTTCTTGAACATTATAAAAAACAGAAAAAATTTTACGGGGAATATGTAGTTGATAACCATAAGAAAGTATCTGCCTTACTGGCTTCATACGGAGTAAGGATAGTATGTACAGGTCATTATCATGCACAGGATATCACCATGAAAACTTTTGGCAAAGGTAATTTTATCCTCGATATTGAAACCGGCTCCCTTGTTACATACCCTTGTCCAATAAGGACAATCCACATTTCCGGCTCACAGGAACTGACAGTGAGTACTTTTTTTATTGAGAACCTGCCATCTGTCCCTGATTTCAAAAAGTATTCGAGAGATTATGTGCACTCAGGTATTTCAGGCATTGCTGCAAACACACTTATCGGGATGAAGGTTGACAGTGCTGAAGCATGGGCGCTTTCCGGCCAGGTGGCTGATGCATTTGTGGCTCACTATGCCGGTGATGAGATAGTTCCCGAAAAACCATTGGATATGGAAGGTATAAGTTTTAAAGGGAAGTTTTTAATCGGATTTAAGAAGAACCTGGTTAAAACACTCTATCATGATCTTTACCCGGAGGATAATTTTTTGAGGAATACCCTGACAGGGTTCAAAACCCTGTCAGGGTATTAAAAAATATCCCCAGTAATAAAATAACAACCCATTTTTAAAGTTATTAACTTTATAAATCATTATTACATTGGAATTACGGTCATTAATTATATTACTTCTTTCCACCATCGTATTTCTATCCGGTTGTTCCACCGAAAGAAATACCCATCTAACCCGTTCATATCATAACCTCACCTCAAAATATAATATTTTCTTTAACGGTAATGAAAGTTTTAAAAGGGGGGTTGAGAAGGCTGAAAAGTCATTTACAGACAATTATACCCGGATTCTTCCTGTTTTTTATTTCTCCAACGAATCTGTTGCCCAGACAGTGGCTCCTGATATGGACAGGGCGCTCGCAAAAGCTACAAAGGTTATTGTCCTTCACTCCATCACAGCAAAACCTGAAATGAAAAAGGGACCTGTAACGCAAAAACAGCGCGACTTTTATAATAAAAAGGAATATAATAAATGGATTGATGATAATTTATTGCTCATGGGTAAATCCTATGTCTATAAACGGGACTTTTATCTTGGGCTGGAAACCTTTCGAAGGCTGATCACAGACTTCCCCGGAGAACCGTCAAGGTTTGAAGCCCTGATCTGGATGGCAAGAGCATATAATGAAATGAAAGAATACAGGGAAGCGGAAAGAATTTTAATGCTTCTCGAAGCTGACAGGGATATGCCAACAAAGCTGAAGTCAGATTTGTACATAAGCTTTGGAGATCTTTACATCAAACAGAAGAACTATGAGAAGGCATTTCCTTTTGTTGAAAAGGCATTAACATTCACCAGAGGTAAAAAACCTGCCATAAGATACTCTTATATTCTTGCCCAGTTATACGAAGAAACCGGTAATTATGATAAAGCAACCAGAAAATACAGGGATGTTATAAAGATGAGCCCTCCCTATGAAATGACATTCAATGCGAAGATTAATATGGCCGGCACCTTCAGATCGGGAGCAGAAGATGAAAAGAATATCCGGAAACAACTCAGAAAGATGCTGAGAGATGAAAAAAATGCAGATTATCTTGACCAGGTATATTACGCTCTGGGTGAGCTGGAAATGAAGGTTGGAAATGAAGATGAGGCATTAAGATATTATAAGTTAAGTGTTCTTAACAGTAAAACAAATCAATTTCAGAAAGGCCAAACTTACCTGACCCTTGGAGATTATTATTTTGAAAGAAAAGATTATCCGTTAGCCCAGGCTTATTATGACAGCTCACTGCAAAATCTCACCATCGACTATGAAAAGTATTCCGACCTGGAATTAAAAACAGCCAGCCTGACAGGACTGGTGGAGAACCTGAGATTGTATGAACTGGAAGACAGCCTTCAGATGCTGGCGTCCCTTCCGGAGCAGCAGCGAATTAATATAGTGGATAATATTATTGCTGATGTGATCAGGAAGGAAGAAGAGCAGAGAAAATCACAGAGTGAAGAGAATATGGATTCGCAATATGCTTATATGATGGCAAGTCAGGGACTTACCAGAGGGACCCAGGGGGATGAGAGCGGTAAATGGTATTTCTATAATTTAAATGCCAAAAGTTTCGGACAACCTGAATTCCGCATGAAATGGGGACAACGTAAACTGGAGGACAACTGGCGGAGGAAAAACAAACAGTCGGTGGAGTTTTTTGATACCCAGACTGCTCTTACACAGGAGGAAGAGACTGTTTCCCAAATCTCAGTTCCGGTATTGAATACCAAAAGCAGGGAGTATTATCTTCAGAATATCCCTGTGACTGATTCCATGATGGCAAAATCACATGAAAGACTTTCTGAGGCTCTCTTTAACCTGGGAGTGATATACAGGACGGATTTTAATGATAAAGACAAGTCTGCCGGGTCTTTTGAAGAACTCTTAAAAAGATATCCCAAAGGGAAGTATACTCTTGATACCTACTACCATCTGTATGAGTTATATGCCTCTTTAAATCAACCTTCAAAATCTCAGGTATATAAAAACCTGCTTATTTCGGAATTCCCGGATAGTCCTAAGGCAAAGGTGCTTTCAGACCCGGGATATGTAAGGCAGCTCGAAGAGGAAAGAAACAGGGAATATAAATTTTATGACGAAACCTATACCGCTTATAACCGGGCTGATTATTCCCTGGTTATCCGTAATTCGGATCTGGCACTGGCCGGGTTCAACCATACGGAGCTTTTTCCCCGTTTTCGTCTGCTCAAAGCATTGGCAACAGGAGGGTTACAGGGAAGAGAGGCAATGAAAACGGAAATGGAAATGCTTGTCGCCGATTACCCGGATCATGAGGTGAGTGCGTATGCAAAAGAAATGATAGATTTTATATATACCTCCTCTCCTGAAATTAAAATAGCAGATATACAGATTAAAGCAGAAGAAATCTATACCTTTGATCCTTCCCCTGAGCATTTTTTTATCATTCATACAGAGAAAACCACTAATATTAATCAACTCAATTTTAATATTATAAATTTTAATCTTGATAATTACAACCATCTTAACCTTGCTATTCAAAGAGAAGCTCTGGGAGAAGGAACACTATTTATTATAAAACGTTTCCCTGACTTGAGTAATGGCGACAGGTACAGGGAAGCATTTAATTATGATAAAGATGTTTTCAGGGATGTTGATGTTAATAAATTGAAGATTTTCCTTATAACCGAAGAGAACCTCAAAGTTCTTCTCGAAGATAAGGATGTATTGAAGTACCTGTTGTTTTATGATAAATTTTATGAACATAGAAAGTAATTTCCCGTGATCCCGTGGTCCCGTGATCCCGTGATCCCGTGATCCCGTGATTTCATAAGTAACAATAAACATATTATATTGAAACAGAAAACAAAGATACTATGGGTGGATGACGAGATAGATCTTCTCAAACCTTACATAATTTTTTTGGAGGAGAGAGGATTTATCCTGGTCACTTCAACGAACGGGGAAGATGCTATCCGTATGGTTGCAGCAGAAGATCCTGACATGGTGATCCTTGATGAAAATATGCCGGGTTTAAGCGGCCTTGAAACATTAAGCAGAATAAAGGAGATTTCGCCTTTTCTTCCAGTTATTATGATAACAAAAACAGAGGAAGAAAACATTATGGATGAGGCTATTGGTTCCAAAATTGCCGACTATTTGATTAAACCGGTAAATCCAAGACAGATTCTCCTTACCATTAAAAAGATTCTCGATAACGAAAGGCTTGTAAGTCAGAAAACGACAACTGATTACAGAATCCAGTTTAATCAGTTAAGTCAGCTGATTAATTCTGCCCGTTCGTTTAACGACTGGGTTGAGGTTTACAGGAAACTTACTTACTGGGAACTGGAATTTGAACATACCCATGATGAAGCTCTTGAAGGGATACTTGCTTCCCAGCGTATTGAAGCTAACGGGGAGTTTTCCAGGTATATAAAATCAAATTATGCTGAATGGTTCACCGAATCAAAAACCGATAAGCCTCTTTTATCTCCCGGTGTTTTCCCTGCGGCGGTTTTTCCTCTGCTCGATAGTGGGGAAAAGGTATTCGTTATTCTTATTGATAATTTTCGTTTTGATCAGTGGAAAACATTGCAAAAAGACATTTCTTCCTACCTGAAAATTGAAAAGGAAGAGATTTTCTGCAGTATTCTTCCTACGGCAACACAATATTGCAGGAATGCGATGTTTGCCGGCTTAATGCCATACGCAATATTTGATATTTTTCCTGACCTATGGGTGTTTGATGAAGATGAGGAAGGTAAAAATCTCCTGGAAAAAGATCTTTTTGAAAAACATCTGACCAGAGCGGGGAAGAAATATAAATTTAACTACGAGAAAATAAGCAATATCAGGGCTGGTAAAAAACTGGCTGAAACCGTCAGTGAATTAATGAATTATGACCTGAATATCATTATTTATAATTTTGTGGACATGCTTTCTCATTCCCGGACGGATATGGAAATAATCCAGGAGCTGGCAAATAATGACCGTGCATACAGGTCTCTGACGCTCAGCTGGTTCAGGCATTCGCATTTACTTGAACTTATAAGGACATTGTCGGGTACCGGAGTGAAGATTATATTTATGACAGACCATGGATCTATAAAAGTGAATAATCCGGTTAAAGTGGTTGGCGATAAAAAGACTTCTTCCAATTTGCGGTATAAACTGGGTAAAAATCTTTCCTATAACCCAAAGCAGGTCTTTGAGGTCAGGAAACCTGAAATGATACATCTGCCTAAAGCAAATATTACGTCTGCATATATTTTTGCTACGGAGTACGACTTTCTGGTTTATCCGAACAACTATAATCACTTTGTTCAATATTACAGGAATACCTACCAGCATGGTGGTGTTTCCATGGAGGAAATGCTGCTTCCCCTTATAACCATGCAGGCCTAATAGTTGTCCCTTATGATGGAACTCAACATACTTGATCCTGAAACCATTGATGACTCTGCCCGCGAGTTTGTAAAATTATTGAGCAGCCATAAAATATTTGCATTCTACGGTGAGATGGGAGCCGGAAAAACCACCTTCATAAAAGCAATTTGCAAGGCGGCAGGGGTAACAGAACTTGTGAGCAGCCCATCATTTGCGCTTGTGTATGAATACAGATCAGACTCTGGCAGAATAATTTATCATTTTGATTTGTTCAGGATTAAAGACATCTCCGAATTATATGATCTGGGATATGAGGATTATTTTTACAGCGGTGAAGTGTGTTTTATTGAATGGCCTGAATTAGCTGAAGAGCTGCTTCCTGAAGAAACGGTGAGAGTGAGGTTTACCATTAACAGTGACGGCAGCCGGCTTCTGAAGATACAGGTATAATTATCCGGCTATTGACAAAGTTGATATATTGTAGTATTTTAGTCTTCTATCTTTAATATTCAAATACAGATGGCACGATCAGTATCCTCATCACATGGGTTTTCCTTTCCTAACGGCGGATTGCTGCCAAAGGAAGAGATGCTTGAAGTGGGCAGAAAACCAAGAAGCCTGGTTATCGGGATTCCGAAAGAAGAACATAAAACGGAGAGCAGGGTGGCTCTTACTCCTGAAGCTGTAGAGATACTTATCAGCAACGGACACGAGTTACTAATCGAAAATGAAGCAGGCAAAGGCGCAAATTATGCCAATACCGATTATAGTGAAAAGGGCGCTCAGATAATACGTAGTAAGGCTGAAGTTTTTAAGGCCGATATAATTCTTAAGATCGCACCACCTTCTGCCGAGGAAATTGAACTGATGAAATCCCAGCAGGTTTTGATATCTACCCTTCAACTGACAAGCCAGTGTAAAGAATTTATCGAAACCTTCATCAGAAAGAGAATTACAGCCATTTGTTTCGAGAGGATCAAAGATGAGAACAATTACTATCCTGTTACCCGGTCAATGAGTTGTATTGCAGGTAATACTGCAGTGCTGATAGCAGCTGAATATTTAAGCAACCAGAGAGGAGGCAAAGGTGTTATGCTTGGGGGTATCACTGGTATAACCCCTACCGAAGTGATCATACTGGGTGCCGGCACTGCCGCAGAATATGCCGTGAGGGCAGCCATGGGACTGGGCGCCTTTGTCAAAGTCTTCGACAGAAGCGTGCACCGCCTTACCCGCCTGCAGAATAACCTGGGAATGCGGTTGCACACATCCGTCTTCCATCAGCGGGTGATTAAAAAAGCACTCACTTCAGCCGATGTGCTTATCGGGGCTATCCATCTTTCCGATAAAGGACCCCGGTACTATGTCACCGAAGATATGGTAAAGGGGATGAAAAAAGGTTCTGTGATCGTTGATCTGAGCATTGACCAGGGAGGGTGCGTGGAAACTTCAGAATTAACATCCCAGACAGATCCCGTTTTTACAAAACATGGTGTTGTTCATTATTGTGTTCCTAATGTGACTTCACGCGTTGCCAGAACCGCCAGTATCGCCATAAGTAATGTTTTCCTGCCTATTCTGCTTGACCTTGGAGATTCAGGAGGACTTAATACAATGCTTAAGGAAGACCCGGGATTTCGCCATGGGGTTTATGTATATAATGGTATTCTTACCAACGAATATCTCGGGAAAGTATTTAATCTTCCTTCAAAAGATATTGACTTGCTGATGGCGGCATTCTGAGGGGAGGATAATTTGCAGAGATGTGCCGTAGAGGCGTGGGGTTGTTTCATAAGTCAGAATATGCTCAACCACAAAGGGCACAAAGGATAACACAAAGGACACAAAGTGTTGCATATCAGAGGTATATACTTCGTGTCCTTTGTGAGTACTTTGAGTCCTTCGTGGTTAAAAACATTTATGAGACAGCCCCGGTAATAATCCACATTAAATAATAATATATTACATGAGAATCAAACATTTATTCAGATGTTGCCTGTTCTTATCCATTTGTATCATTTCCTGCAAAAAAGAGGACACCCCCGCATACAAGGGCTCATTAACAATAAGCTCACGTAAATATGGCATGTATTATGTTAAAGGCTACTCCTTTGAAGATAACCGGTTTGTTGACATTTATATCAATACAACTGATGCAGATATTGTCCCCGGCGATTCATTGAATATTTCCGGAACAACTGCAGGAATTATACTGTCTGTTCTTAGCAACAACCCATATGGATTCTGCCTGAATGCACGCCATACTGATCTTACAGATGCGAATGCATTTTTTAATAATTATATAAATGTGTATTTCCCTTCATTTTACCCTCTCACTTATTCCTTAAAACCTTATGATGTCTATACGCTTAAAACGATCAATGATAATTATGTAAAATTTTTAGTCACAGATATCCGGAAAGTTTCGGATTATTTTGAAGCGGATATGACATATGTGATTCAGCGGGATGGTTCTGAAGTATTCCCTGAATAAATAATTTTTATGTTGCGCACGATATTATTTTTTTCCATCCTTTGGCTTAGCCTTTTAATAAGCATGATCCTGCTTATTCCTGTCTGGTTGCTGGAACTTTTCCACTTAACACAGATGCGGAAAAAAGGTATTCAGATATTGATACGCCGGTGGTCGGGCATTATGTTGAAAATTGCAGGGGTTAAGATCAATAAGGCTCTCCCGGATGTTTTTCCGGCTGATAATTATGCCATAGTTTCCAATCACCAGGGTAGTTTTGATGTGCTGGTCGTTGTTCATGTTCTGCCCGTTATTCCTGCTTTCATTGCTAAAAAGGAATTAAAGAAAATCCCTTTTCTCAGCACCTGGATGAAAGCTATGGATTGCCTTTTTATTGACAGGTCGGATTCTCCGGGTTCCAGGAAGAAGATACTCGAACGGCTGCGTCAGCAAAATCATAATCCCTTAATGCTTTTTCCGGAGGGGACAAGAAGCAAGCAGGAGAAGCTGCTCTCTTTCCGTACCGGGGGATTGAAAATGATTTACGACAGCCGGACAGATGTTTTACCTGTAAGGATCAACGGTACGTATAAGATCTGGGAAGAAACGGGCCGGATTAAACCGGGTACTGTCCGGTTTGAGGTAAAACCGCTGGTTAAAGCTGAAGAATACAGCAAACTTGATTTTGGGGATTTCGTAAAGAAGATTAAATCGTTAACAGGATCTTAAACATGGAAGGTTCGTTTTGTTAATTACTATCCATGAGTTTATAATTATTTACTCTGCCGATTATGTATCTTGCAGGGGTGAAAAGAGACACGGAGGTTTCACAGAGAGATACGGAGGTTTCACGGAGAGACATAGAGAAACACAGAGACTTTTTTAAACTGCTTCAGGGACACAAGGGTTAAATGCTAAAAATTATGCTATACTCTCTTTTACTGTTTTTATTGATGTTTCTTACTTTCCCTGTTACGGCAGCTTCGGATCGCAATAAAGCTCCCGTGACTGTTGAGGATGAAAAGTCAGAACCTGAAACAGATATTGTCACTCTTCCGGATCTGTATTTTGAATGCCATATTGCTGAGATGAACAGGAATACCAGTATAAACCTGTTTTACAATGAGACGGTGCGTTATTATATAAATTTGTATTTTACTGAAAGAACAGATCAGATACCGGATATTGCGCAGCGCAGGGATAAATATTTTCCTTTGTTTTCCATGTACCTTCAGGAGTTTAATCTCCCGGATGAGTTGAAATTCTTACCCATCCTGGAGTCTGCTCTTTCCCAAACGGCTTTTTCACGGTCAGGTGCTGCAGGCTTATGGCAGTTTAAGGAAGAAACAGGCACTTACTGCGGTCTCAGGATTGATCAATGGGATGATGAGCGTATTGATGCCGAAGCGTCAACCATAGCTGCCTGTAAGTACCTTACGGAAATGTATGAGCAGTTCGGCGACTGGCATCTGGCGCTTATGGCATATCAGGCCGGGCCGGGGACAATTCGCCGGGCAATTACGAGTGCCGGAGGAAAGAAAACGTACGAAGAACTGATCCCGTATTTGCCGGAACAAACGGTTAACTACTTACCGGCATATATATCGGTGATGTATGTGTTTACGTATTATAAAAATCATTTGTGATCACTCCAGATACGTATACCCATACAACCCCGACCTGTAGGTTGATAAAAATTCCTTCCCCTCTTCCACGGTAATTTTTCCTGCTTTTACCGAACTCATAACCCACGTTTCAACAGCTCTTACAAGTTTCTTGGAGTTATACTGCACATAATCGAGTACTTCTGCTACGGTTTCCCCGTCGATGATCTGGTCGATCTGGTAGCTGTCATTATTTACAGATACATGGATAGCGTTGGTGTCGCCGAAAAGATTATGCAGGTCACCCAGGATTTCCTGGTAAGCACCAACCATAAAAACACCGATGTAATAAGATTCCCTCGAACGCAGAGGATGAACAGGTAAGTAGTGTGAAAAATTATACGAGGAGATAAAATTGTCAATTTTCCCGTCCGAATCACAGGTTATATCCTGTAAAGTAGCTGTGAATGAGGGTCTTTCATCCAGTCGGTGGATGGGCATGATCGGAAATATCTGGTCAATAGCCCAGGAATCGGGTAAAGACTGAAAGAGGGAGAAGTTACAGAAATACTTATCAGGAAGCATTCTGGATAATTGCCTCAGATCATCAGGAGCATGTTTAACCTGAACAACGAGTTTGTGGATTTCACGTGTTATGGACCAGAATAACCGTTCAACCTGGGCACGTGTTGTGAGGTCAAGCATGCCAAGGCTGAATAAGTCCAGGGCTTCTTCCCTTATCTGTTGTGCATCGTGCCAGGTCTCCAGCATTCGTGTCTGGTTGAGTTTATCATATAACTGGTACAACTCAATAACCAGTTCATGTGCCTCTTCTCCGATTGATTCTTCATCATCCCATTCGGGTAATGTGGCTGTTTCCAGCACTTCAAAAATAAGCACTGAATGATGAGCTGTTAATGAACGTCCTGATTCAGTAATAATGTTGGGATGAGGAATATCGTTCTTATCACTCGCATCAACAAAAGTGCTTACAGAATCATTTACGTATTCCTGCAAGGTATAGTTGATACTGCTTTCACTATTTGATGAGCGGGTGCCGTCGTAGTCAACACCGAGTCCTCCGCCGATATCAACAAAATCAACATTGAATCCCTTCTTCCGTATTTCTACATAAAATTGCGAAGCTTCCCTCAACGCAGTCTTTATCCTCCGTATTTTGGTAACCTGGCTTCCGATATGAAAATGGATCAGATGAAGACAATCCTGCATTTTATTTTTTTCCAGGAAATCCAAACCCTCAAGCAGCTCACTGGAAGAAAGTCCAAATTTACTTATATCGCCCCCTGAATCTTCCCATTTCCCGCTTCCTGAACTAGCCAGCTTGATACGGATCCCTATGGCCGGGTTTATCTTCAGACGCCGGGCTATCGTGGATATCAGTTTCAGCTCATTAAGCTTCTCCACAACAAGGAATATGCGTTTTCCCATCTTTTGTGCGAGCAGGGCTAATTCAATATAGGCTTCATCCTTATACCCGTTGCAAATGATCATCGAATCATCACCTGTATTGATCGCAAGAATAGCATGCAGTTCAGGCTTTGATCCTGCTTCCAGCCCGATATTGAACTTTTTGCCATGACTGACGATCTCTTCCACTACCGGCCGCATTTGGTTTACCTTGATAGGATAGATAATAAAATTCTGTGCCGAATAGTTATACTCTTTGGCTGCAACAGCAAAGGATTCTGAAATGCTGATAATACGATCATCCAGGATATCAGGAAAACGAATGAGCATGGGAGATGATACGTCCCGTAAAATCAATTCATCAAGCAGTTCCTTAAGATCAATTGAAGGACCTTTGCGCTTGGGGGTTACCGTAACATTCCCTTTTTCATTTATGGAAAAATAATTCACCCCCCAGCCGTTAATGTTATACAGTTCTGCCGAATCTTCAATACGCCATTTCCTCATTTTCCATAAAAATTTTTAATCAAACAATAACGTGAATTTATATAAAAATCATTAACCCGCAAAGCTAACAGAAATTAATAAATGACGAAATGTTTTTTAATGAATTACCTCCGGTTCTGTATAAGGAATATATTATTTCTTATTTTTGCAGGTATTCTTTTACCCGATATATAAAATAAGACGTAATCAGAATCATTATTTATGGTTTATATCACACGAAGAGAACGGTTTAGTTCAGCTCACCGCTTATTTAACCCTGACTGGGATGATAAGAAAAACAGAGAGGTGTATGGGGGATGTTCAAATCCAAGCTGGCATGGACATAATTATATTCTGTGGGTTACTGTTAAGGGGGAAGTGAAAAAAGATATCGGGTATGTGGCTGATCTGAAAGAAGTAAGTGCTATTATTAAGAAGTATGTGATAAGTAAACTTGATCATAAAAATATAAACCTGGAAGTGGATTTTATGCAGGGCAGGAGGGTGTCCACTGAAAATCTTGCAGTTGCAATATGGGAGATCCTTGATCCTCACATGAGGATGCTGGGTGTTGAAATGCACGCAATAAAACTGGAGGAGACTGAAAACAATTATGTTGAATATTTTGGTAATTAAATAGTTATGAGTAATAAAGACATTGAAACCTGTTTTGATAATGGGGCAGGGTATGAGAGAATGGAACATTATGATCCTGAACGGACTAAATGTTTAAGTGATCATTATAAGGCTATTATCAGTATGGTGGATGAGGACATCAACCGTGAGGGTATAATAAAAACTCCGGAAAGATCGGCAAAGGCCATCCAGTACTTAACCAACGGTTACGGAGTTAATCCGGCAAACATCTTAAAATCGGCTATGTTTAAGGAAGATTACAAAGAAATGGTTATTGTAAAGGATATCGAAATATTCTCCCTTTGTGAGCATCATCTTCTGCCGTTTTTCGGGAAAGCACATATTGCCTATATTCCCAATGAATACATTACCGGTCTGAGCAAACTGGCCCGTGTAGCTGATGCTTTTGCCCGGCGTCTTCAGGTGCAGGAAAGATTAACCGTCCAGATCAGGGATTGTATTGAAGAAACCTTAAAACCACTCGGTGTAGCTGTGGTTATCGAAGCAAAACATTTATGTATGATAATGAGAGGTATTCAAAAACAAAATTCAATAACAACAACTTCTGCATTTACCGGTGAATTTCTGGAAAACGCACGTACACGTGAAGAGTTTATACATCTGATTTCATCTGATCTGATGTAATAACCCTGCCGGGATAGTTTTCCCATCAGTAAGGGAGAGCGGGGATGGAATAATGCAATAAATGAAGCCTGACTCATTAAATTTTGCCGATTCATTAAATAACGATATGGAAGCTTATATTTTCCCCGGACAAGGTTCACAATTCCCAGGCATGGGAAAAGATATGTACATAAATAATCCTGCTGCCAGGAAACTTTTCGATAAAGCAGATGTTATCCTTGGATTCGGCATCACCCGTCTTATGTTTGAAGGAGCGGAAGAAGACCTGAAGCAGACAAAAGTTACACAACCTGCGATCTTTCTCCATTCAGTGATCATGGCCGTCATGCTGGGGGACTCATTCAAACCCGGAATGGCTGCAGGACATTCCCTGGGTGAATTTTCAGCTCTGGCGGCCACCGGCGCCATATCTTTTGAAGATGGGCTCAGACTGGTAGCACGTCGTGCTGAAGCCATGCAAAAGGCATGTGAAGCAACACCTTCAGCAATGGCAGCAATACTGGGACTCGATGATGAAGTTGTTGAAAGTGTTTGTAAGGAAATAGATGAGGTGGTTGTTCCGGCTAATTATAACAGCCCCGGACAAATTGTAATTTCAGGGAGCTTTAGCGGAATTGACAGAGCAATAGAGAAACTTACACTCCTGGGGGCCAGGAGAGCTGTAAAACTTCCCGTAGGAGGCGCTTTTCACAGTCCTCTCATGGAATCAGCAAGAGCCGAACTGGCCCGGGCTATTGAAACAACCGTAGTAAATGAGCCTGTATGCCCTGTTTTTCAAAATGTTAACGCAAATCCCTCACAACAGCCCGACGTAATAAGGAGAAACCTGGTTGACCAGCTTACTTCTCCCGTGAGATGGACACAGACTATGCGGAACATGATAACTGCAGGAGCAACATCATTTACTGAGGTGGGGCCCGGCTCTGTCTTGCAGGGACTGGTGAAAAAAATAAACAGGGAAGTGGTCGTAAAAGGAATTAATTAATTTGAAAATTATGAAGGTTCTGAAATTTGGAGGATCGTCCGTAGGATCTCCTGAAATAATCAGGGAGGTTAAGAAAATTATCGGGAGAGAAAAGCTTCCCCTGGTAGTTGTTGTTTCTGCTTTTAAAGGAATAACCGACCAGATCATTAAAGCAAGTGAACTGGCTTCCAGGAAAGACGATGCATACCTTACTGAAACAGAAAAAATACGCGCACAGCATCTTGAGGTAACTTCCTGCCTGCTCCCGGAAGACAGGAGAGTGATCGTCGAAGATCAGGTGAATAAGATGATGAATGATTTCTCTGAGCTCCTCTTCGGCGTCCATATCCTGCGTGACCTGACACCTAAAACACTGGATCATCTGCTTAGTTACGGAGAGAGACTTTCTTCATATATTCTGGCCGGTATCATTGAGAATACTGTAACAATTGATATAAGAAAGTTTATACGTACCGATAGTAAATTTGGAAATGCCCAGGTTGATGTTGAAACTACAAATTGTCTGATCAGTGAAGCTTTTGCTGATCTGAAGGGACTTGCCATAGTGCCCGGGTTCATTGCTGCCAATAAAACAGGTGATATAACTACACTCGGAAGAGGGGGCTCCGATTATACTGCGGCCATTATTGCTTCTGCCATTGACGCCGAGACCCTTGAAATATGGACTGATGTGGACGGTTTCATGACAGCTGATCCCCGGAAGGTTAACAAAGCATATCCCATTGCCTGCCTGAGTTATCCTGAAGCTATGGAATTGTCGCATTTCGGGGCAAAAGTAATTTATACACCCACACTTTTTCCTGCATATAAAAAAAATATTCCCATAAGGATCAAAAATACGTTCAATTCCTCTGCTGACGGAACTTTGATTTCCGCAGAACCGGAAAATGCAGGTATAAGCCCCATAAAGGGGATATCATCTATTGATCAGATCGACCTGATCACCATGATGGGCAGCGGGTTGCCCGGTGTTACCGGTATTGCCATGCGTCTCTTTTCTGCCCTGGCAAGCCGCAATATCAGTGTTATTCTGATAACACAGGCATCCTCAGAATTCTCTATCAGCCTGGCCGTATCTCCGTCCGATACAGATAAAGCGATAAAGGCTATCCATAACGAGTTCCAGACAGAAGTTGTGTATAAGAAAATTATAGAGGTATTGGTGGAGAAAAATCTCTCTGTGATTGCCATAGTGGGAGAGAAGATGAAAAATACTCCCGGGATCTCTGCCACTTTGTTTTCTTCTCTCGGACGTAACGGTATTTCTGTTATTGCCACAGCACAGGGATCATCAGAGTTAAACATTTCAGTGGTAATAAAACAGGAAAACCTTCGTAAAGCACTTAATGTGATCCATGAAGGATTCTTTCTGTCAAATATTAAAACCTTACACCTCTTTGTTGCGGGTACAGGCACTGTCGGAAAAGATCTCCTGGAACAGATCAGGGTTCAGCAACAAACTCTTATCAGTGACCTTAATCTCAAAATCATTGTGGCAGGTATCATCAATTCAAGGAAGATGCTGGTAAACGAGTCAGGGATAGATATTTCCCGGTATAATGACCTGATGAATGAAGGTAAACCATCCGACTCCAGAGTTTTCCTGGATCAGATCATATCGCTGAACCTTCGTAACTCCGTCTTTGTTGACTGTACGGCAAGCCAGGAGATAACCGGTCTGTATGCGGATCTTTTCCGGAATTATGTGTCAGTAGTGACCGCAAATAAAATTGCCTGTTCATCGGGTATAGAACTGTACAGGGAATTAAAACAAAAGGCAAGAGAAAAGGGAGTGAAATTTATCTATGAAACCAATGTAGGAGCAGGACTGCCTATTATCAATACCATTAATGATTTGATCAGGAGCGGAGATCATATTATTGGCCTTGAAGCGGTACTGTCGGGCACGCTGAATTTTATCTTTAACACCATCAGCGAGGATATATCCTTCAGCCAGGCTGTTAAACTTGCGGGAGAGAAAGGTTTTTCCGAGCCCGATCCGCGGATAGACCTTAGCGGAACCGATGTGATGAGAAAACTGGTAATACTCTCCAGGGAATCAGGTTATCCCCTTGAAATTGCAGATATTAAGATAAAACCCTTCCTGCCTGAATCATGCTTTAAAGGGACCCTCGATGATTTCTGGCATGAACTGGAAGATATAAATCCTGACTTTGAAAAACGCAGGAAACTCCTGGTAAGCAAAGGAAAAAGATGGAGGTTTGTGGCCGGTCTGGATCAGGGTGAAGCTGAAATTGAGTTAAAGGAGATAGGTCTTGATCATCCGGCTTATGAACTGGCCGACAGTAATAACATCATTCTCATAAGAACGGAGAGGTATAAGGATCAGCCTCTGGTGATAAGAGGCTATGGTGCCGGAGCAGCAGTAACCGCAGCCGGCGTTTTTGCTGATATTATTCGCATTGCTAATGTATGATGGATTATGATTGAACTGGTAATTTTTGATATGGACGGACTGCTGATAGACACAGAACCCTACTGGCAGCAAACGGAAAGAGAAGTCTTTGGGAAATACGGGATTGATATTGTCCCGGAAATGCAAAAAGCTACTTTCGGACTGAGGAGTGATGAACAGATAGAACACTGGCTTAAAATGCACCCGGTGCCCGGAGCTGATGTTAAAACTATTGAAGATGATTATTTCCATGTTATTCATGAATATTTCCTGCATGAGGCTGAACTTATGCCGGGAGCTGAATATATCCTCGAATTCTTTAAAGGCAAAGACCTGCCGTTGGCCCTTGCTTCATCGTCTCCCATGTTTTTAATAAAGAGCTTTGTGGAAAGGTTCAACTTTAACAGGTATTTTTCAGCTTTGCACTCAGCCGAAAATGAAGAATTCGGGAAACCTCATCCGGCTGTATATATTACTACTGCAAGGAAACTCATGAAAAACCCCATTCATTGCCTCGCTTTTGAAGATTCCTATAACGGACTGCTTGCGGCAAAATCTGCGAGAATGAGAGCTATTGCTGTACCCGATCACAGAACGCATGATAACGGTAAATATGAGATCGCAGACCTTGTGCTGGAAAGCCTTCATGAATTCGGCGAGAAAGAATTTCAATTGTTTGTCTGAATAACTGCATCGAAGTGGAAAAATCGGTAAAAATATTTGCTCCCGCCACCGTCTCAAATGTCGGACCAGGATTCGACATTATGGGATTTGCCCTGGAAGAACCGGGAGATATCATGATCCTGAAACCAAACACAACTAAATCACTACGGATATTTAATAATTCCGGTGCTGACATTCCTGCAGATGTTGAAAAAAATATTGCATGTGTTGCCCTGATATCCCTGCTGAAGAAACTAAATACCAGCCAGGGTTTTGACCTGCATTTTGAAAAAAAGATCAAGCCGGGAAGCGGAATCGGATCAAGTGCTGCGAGTTGTGCTGCTGCTGTCTTCGGCGCGAATGTCCTCATGGGAAATCCATTTACTCCAATGGAATTGATTCCCTTTGCACTCGAGGGTGAAAAAATGGCCAGCGGAAGCCTGCATGCAGATAATATTGCACCTGCCATGCTGGGAGGATTCGTATTCTTAAGATCCTATGACCCCCTCGATATCATTCCCCTGGCTGCGCCAAAGGATCTGCGGTGTGTTATCATTCACCCCTGTATTGAAATAAAAACGGCTGAAAGCAGAAACATCTTGCCAACACATGTAAGCCTCAGATCGGCTGTAAATCAATGCGGAAATGTTGCCGGACTGATCAGCGGAATAATTAATTCGGATTATTATCTTATATACCGTTCTCTTCAGGATGAGTTTGCAGAACCTTACAGAGCAGGGCTTATTCCTGGATATGCAAGACTGAAAGAACTGCTGAAAGAGGATATTTCCTGTGGCTGCAATATCTCCGGCTCAGGACCTTCAGTATTTGCACTGACCCATAACCGGGAAACAGCGGACAACATAATTGCGAAAATGAAATCTGTTTATTCAGAACTAGGAATAAAATACAATATTTATTGTTCAGGGATTAATGAAAAAGGAGCAGGAATTATCGGGTAAGATAAAATATTTTGTGTTAATTCATAAAAGATGTATATTCCAATAGGTATTTTTTAACAGTTACTAAACAAAATTCTTATTAACATGAAAACATCTTCAATCAGCACATTTGGATTTTTTGTTCTCCTCCTGAGCATTTCTTCCTGCCAATGGTTTAATGATGGAATCAAGGATTCCGGCACAAAAAAACATCGGGCTTATAATGAGGTATACAGGGATGAATACCTGAACCGTATTGCTTTTCCTGTTGGAGGGATAGGAGCAGGGATGTTTTGCGTGGAAGGTACCGGGGCAATTTCCCATATGTCCGTACGTAACCGTCCGCAGGTTTTTAATGAACCTTGCATGTTTGCTGCCATCTCGGTAAAGGGAGTTGAAAATGGGGCAAAGGTTCTGGAAGGACAGGTCCCCGACTGGAAAAAATTCGGACAGCCGGGTTCGGGAAATGGTGCAGCTCATACCAGCTATGGTTTTCCGCGATTTAAAAATGCTGACTTCTATACAGAATTTCCATTTTGCAGAATTGATTTAAAGGATAATGATATTCCGCTTGAAGTGTCGGTAAAAGGATGGAGCCCTTTTATTCCCGGTGATGCTGATAATTCAGGTTTGCCGGTAGGAGCTCTTGAATATACATTCCGGAATAAAGGGAAAAGTCCGGTTGAGGCTGTTTTTTCCTATAATTCAAAGAATTTTATATCCCCCAATCAATTCACAGGTTCAATTAAACCTGTTGATAACGGGTTTGTATTATCATTCACGGGAGATAAGGAAAATCCTCATGAAACAGCTGATTTTGCAATTTTTACAAATGACGAAAATACCATAGTTAATCATTGCTGGTTTCGGGGTGGATGGTTCGACCCTATGACTGTGATTTGGGATGAAATTGAAAATGGTGAGATGAACAGCGTTCCGCCTGTTGAAGCAAGGGCACCAGGTGCTTCTCTTTTTGTCCCTGTAAAACTACAACCCGGAGAATCCAAAACTGTACAGTTAATGATGTCATGGTATGTTCCTGAAACCAATATAAGATTTGGCAGAGATCCTGAAGAGAAACCAAAGACTGCATGTGAGAATAAGGATTGCCAGACACTTTCAACCTTTCATAAGCCCTGGTATTCTGCAAAATTCAATGATATAACAGAAGTTGTTGACTACTGGAAAGCCAGCTACGATGAATTGCGTCATAATTCAGAATTGTTCAGGGAAGCCTTTTATTCAAGCACCCTTCCACCGGAGGTAATCGAAGCTGTGGCAGCCAATCTTACTATCCTTAAATCTCCGACTGTTTTGCGGCAAACGGATGGAAAGTTATGGTGCTATGAAGGATGCAGTGACAATATCGGATGTTGTCCCGGTACTTGTACACATGTCTGGAATTATGCTCAGGCATTACCTCACCTTTTTCCGTCTCTTGAACGCACTTTACGAGAAACGGAATTCCTGAAAAGTCAGGATGAGAGAGGGCACCAGACATTCCGGGCTGCTCTTCCGATCAGACCGGTTGGACATATATTCCATGCCGCGGCCGATGGGCAGTTGGGTGGTATAATCAAGATATACAGGGACTGGAGAATTTCCGGTGACAACGAATGGATGAAAAAGATGTATCCAAAAGTCAGTTTAAGTCTTGATTACTGCATTAAGACCTGGGATCCCCGCCATAAAGGCATACTGGAAGAACCTCATCATAATACCTATGATATCGAATTCTGGGGTCCCAATGGAATGTGTACCAGTTTTTATCTTGGTGCTCTCCGTGCTTTTTCTGAAATGGGTGATTTTCTGGGTGAAGACGTTGCTTTTTACAAGGATCTGTTGGCAAAAGGAAAACAATTTATGGAAAATGAACTGTATGATGGCGAATATTTTATACAGAAAATTCAGTGGGAAGGATTGGATGCGCCTGATCCTGTAAAGATGTCGGAAACGTCCTGGTCAAGTGATTATTCTGAAGAAGCTATAGCTCTTCTTCAGAAAGAAGGCCCTAAATATCAATATGGGAAAGGTTGTTTATCAGATGGTGTTTTAGGCAGCTGGATGGCTCTTGTTTGCGGCCTGTCAGATCCTTTGGATAATATTAAAATAAAAAGTCATTTAATTTCTGTTCATAAATATAATTTAAAATCGGACCTGAGAGATCATGCCAACCCGCAACGTCCGGCGTATGCGCTCGGAAATGAAGGCGGATTATTACTGTGTACATGGCCAAAAGGAGGAAAACTTACCCTGCCGTTTGTTTATAGCAACGAAGTATGGACAGGTATTGAGTACCAGGTTGCTTCACATCTGATGTTTATGGGTGAAATTCAGAAAGGATTGGATATTGTCCGTGCCTGCAGGGACCGTTACGATGGAAGAATAAGAAATCCTTTTAATGAATATGAATGCGGGAACTGGTATGCCCGGGCCATGTCCAGCTACGGATTAATTCAGGGATTAACAGGAGTCTGGTTCGATGCAGTTGATAGCATATTATATATTGATTCAAGGATCGGGGATTTTACGAGTTTCCTATCGACAGAATCAGGGTTTGGAAATGTTGGAATTAAAAAAGGCAAACCTTTTTTGAATGTATTTTATGGAGATATTAATGCACAGAAAATAATTATATCCGGAAGTGAGTATCAGGGTTCAATTTAAGTTTAACTTAATAATCTTCCGTTTTTTTGGAATGTGTTTTAAAAGCCACCACTGTGGGTGCCGGTTACTACCATACGAAATAACTTAACTGACAATAGCTAAATATTTTTTCAGATGCATTATTATAGCACAAATAATCCTTCCCTGAAAGTCGGACTGAAAGAAGCCGTATTTAAAGGGCTCGCGCCTGACAAGGGTTTGTATATGCCCGAACGGTTTAATTGTCTGAATAAAAAGTTTATCGCCGATTTACATTTACACACGGCAGAAGAGATAGTTTGGGAAGTCAGCAATGCTCTTTTCGGAGAAGACGTTGAAAAGAGTGAGCTGTTAAAGATCACATTTAATGCAGTTAATTTTCCTGTACCCCTTGTCCGTATTCACGATAATATATTCACTCTTGAACTGTTTCATGGCCCCACGCTTGCCTTCAAAGATGTTGGAGCAAGGTTTATGGCCAGATTACTTGAGTATTTCACGAAAGGTTTTAACAGGGAGATCCATGTCCTCGTTGCAACCTCAGGTGACACAGGCAGTGCTGTTGCCAATGGTTTCCTGGGAGTAAACGGAATCAAGGTTCATATTCTCTACCCCAAAGGAATGGTAAGCACACTCCAGGAGAAACAATTCACTACCCTTAACAGGAATATATCTGCTCTGGAAGTGGAAGGGACCTTCGATGATTGTCAGAGGCTTGTGAAAGAAGCATTTAATGATAATTCAGTAAACAGGAAGCTTACGCTTACTTCTGCCAATTCAATTAATCTGGCACGACTTCTGCCTCAGTCTATATATTATTTTATAGCTGTTAATGGCCTGGGTAAGTTTGATCAGGATCCGGTTATTTGTGTCCCAAGCGGTAATTTCGGCAATCTTACCGCCGGCCTGATAGGGAAAAGAATGGGGTTGCCCGTGAAAAAGTTCATTGCTGCCACCAACATTAATGATGTTGTTCCGGAATATATGAAAACAGGGAATTACCGGCCCCGGCCATCTCTCCAGACCATTGCCAATGCCATGGACGTAGGTGACCCGAGTAACTTCAGCAGGATCCTTGATCTGTATGATCATTCCCCTGAGAAAATTGCGGCAGACCTGGAAGCTTTCAGCTATACCGATGAACAACTGAAATCTGCCATTAATTATGTATACAGAGAGAAGGGATACCTTCTTGACCCCCACGGTGCTGCAGGTTATCTCGGACTTAGAGATTTCCATGACAGGAACTCAGCGTTAGCCGGAATATTCTTTGAAACGGCACATCCCGCCAAATTTGCCGATGTTGTTGAAAGGATTACTGGAAAACCCGTGGAGATTCCTTCCCGTCTGCAGGAGTTTTCAACAGGTAAAAAGAATACCATACCGATGACTAAAGATTACAGGAATTTTAAAGCTTATCTTGAAGAACTGACCTGAAAAATCTTATTTAGATCTGTCAAGGAAGCTGCTTACAATTTGAATAAATACTTCCGGTTGCTCCGCATGGAGCCAGTGGCCTGCCCCCGGTATAGTCACTATTTCTGCTTCAGGGAAAATGGTATTAATTGCTGAGTGATCCGACTCTGAAATATAATCTGACTTTTCCCCTTTTATAAATAACACAGGGAAGCCTTTTATTCCGCTTCCGCCGGAAAAACGCCGGAGATCCGGTCCATCCATAACTTCCGGCAGATTATTGAAAAGTGTACGGATATTAAGCTTCCAGTCATAAACACCCTCATTGTTCCGGGCAACATTCTTCATCAGGAACCTGCGGATTTTTTCAGAGGGGATGCCCCCGGAAAGCTGACTTTCAACATCACTTCTTGATTTTACCCTGGTGAAATCCACTGCCATCATGGAGGATATTATATTCATGTGAACAGTGATCTGGCTCATCGGTTCCCGGACTGATCTGTAGGAAACAGGAGCTATATCAACAATTATCAGTGAACTCAATCTTTCAGGATAGTCAGCTGCAAAAAACATGGCAGTTTTTCCTCCCATGGAATGACCTAAAAGAATTGCTTTTTTGATGTTATGGTTATCCATAAAATCCAGAAGGTCATTTTTCAGAAGCATGTAATTATGTTCTCCGGAATGAGGTGAATCCCCGTGATTTCTCTGATCGACCAGGAAAACCTCAAAAGAATGAGACAGGCTTCTTCCAACAGTGATCCAGTTATCTGATGAACCATATAAGCCGTGAAGTACGATCAGCGGTGGCCCGCTTCCCAGGCGCCGGTAATGCAGATCCATAAAATTTCTCAGGTTAGCTGTTGTTTGTACATTTGTATGGCATTCTCCAGGCCCAGATAGAGAGCATCGGATATCAGCGCATGCCCGATGGAAACCTCCAGCAAGCCGGGAATATTTTTACTGAAGTAGTTGAGATTTTCGAGGCTTAGATCATGACCGGCATTTAATCCCAGCTGGTATCGCGATGCTGTTTGAGCCGCTTCAATAAAAGGCCTGATGGCTTTTTCCTTGTTTTTGTCAAACATAGTGGCGTAGGGCTCAGTATAAAGTTCAATCCTGTCGGTTCCGGCTTGTGCTGCATATTTAATAATCTCAGCATCAGTTCCTGTAAACAGGCTGGTCCTTATTCCCTTGTCTTTCAGGCTGGAAATTATTTTAAACAGGAAGTCTTTATTTTTAATGGTATCCCAGCCTTCGGAGGAGGTAATTGCTCCCGGCGGATCAGGTACCAGTGTGACCTGATGCGGAATTACTGACAATACCAGTTCAAGAAATTCCCCGGAAGGATAACCTTCGATGTTGAATTCAGTGGTGATAAGCGGTTTAATGTCTCTTACATCCTGGTAACGAATATGTCTTTCGTCAGGTCTTGGATGTACGGTGATACCATCGGCTCCGTAACGCTGGCAATTAATGGCAGCCTGAAGTACATCAGGAATATTTCCGCCCCTGGCATTTCTTAATGTTGCAATTTTGTTTATATTTACGCTTAATCTTATCATGGCAGTCGGTTTCATTACGTGATTGTAAAGATAAGGGTTTTTGAATTTAATTATATGCTTGCAAAGGATTTAATGTCGGATGTGGTACCTGCCCTGAAAACTTCTGATACAGGACAGCAGGCACTTTCCTGGATGGATATTTTCAGGATATCTCATCTGCCTATTGTGAATAACCAGGAGTTTCTTGGACTGATTTCAGATAAGGATATCTATAATCATAATATGGCAGATGAAGCCATTGGTGCACACAGTTTATCACTTTTCAGTCCTTATGTATTCGAAGACCAGCATATTTATGAGGTTATTGAAGTAGCATCGCGATTGGAACTGAGCGTTGTTCCTGTGCTTAAAAGAGATAATACCTACCTGGGCCTTATTACCCTGAATGACCTGGTTACACATTTTGCAAGCCTTTCCGCCTTGCAGCACCCCGGAGGTATCATTATACTCGAACTAAACGAGAACGACTATTCAATGTCGCAGATCGCACAGATCATAGAAAGCAATGATGCCAAGATACTCAGTATGTATATATCTTCCGAAGAAGATTCTACACGCCTTTCCATTACTATTAAAATTAACAGGGAAGATCTGACCTCTGTTATTCAGACTTTCGAAAGGTATGACTATAACATCCGTGCATCCTATATGAAAGAAGACGATGCAGAAAACATGTACACCAACAGGTATGATTTTTTTATGCGCTACCTGAATATTTAATCTTCCTTCATATTTCGTCAGGAAGGAAATGAATTGATTTAATGCCTGTTACAATAATATGATAAAAATTGCAATATTCGGTAAAACAATTAACAGTGAGCTGACTCCCGTAATCAGCAACTTTTTTGCCAGGTTAAAAAAACAGGGTGTTGATCTGTATATTCATGAAAGATTTTCGATTTTTTTAAAGAAGGAGATGCTTATTGACCCTGGCGTACATAACTGTTTCAGTGATCATAGCACACTTCCTCCTGACATTCGGTTTATTTTCAGTCTGGGTGGCGATGGTACTTTTCTCGAAACAGCTAACATTACTGGAGATTCCGGTATTCCGGTAATAGGAATAAACACCGGCAGACTGGGATTTCTCGCTTCCATATCACTCGGAAATCTCATTGAATCGGTAGATGCTCTTTTTAACGGGTATTATTCAATCGAGGAGAGAACAATGATACGTTTGCAACTATCCCGTGACGGAGTGTATGAAACATTTACAGCCCTGAATGATATCACGGTACATAAAAAAGATGTAGGAATGATTTCCATTCACGTGAAACTCGATGATGAATACCTGAACTCATACTGGGCAGACGGCTTGATTATTGCTACGCCTACTGGTTCAACTGCTTACTCAATGAGTGTTGGAGGACCGATTATTCTGCCGGAAACAAATGTTTTTATTATCTCGCCGGTTTCCCCTCATAACCTGTCTATGCGCCCCATTGTAGTCCCGGATTCCAGAGTTATCAGGCTCAGTGTTGACAGCAGGTCGAATGAATTTCTCATATCTGTGGATTCACAGTCTTTATCTGTATCTACAGGTTCTGTACTGGTTATTGATAAAGCCTCTCACACTATGAAACTTGTTCGTATCCATGGTACCTGTTTTTACCAGACCTTGAGAAGTAAACTGATGTGGGGCGTTGATAGAAGAAATTGAAATAATTGTAATGAATTGATAAATTAACTTTGAAAGATAAAACTTAAATTTATATATTTGTAAATCATAGATTTGTTTATGAACAAACAAATATTCATATTTTCCTTGTTATTAGTAATAGTTGTGCCTTTTAATTCTTCTGCCCAACGGTGGAAGTTAAGAAGATATGAAGCATCAGCCGGACTGGGAACAGTGAATTTTTTCGGTGATATCGGCGGCACTGCCGCTGATAAAAATATGGCGGGGTTCAAGGATATCCAGTTGAGATACACACGACCTTCATTGGTCCTGGGCGGAACATACAAGCTCAGGGGAGATATGCACCTTAAAATGAATCTGATTTTCGGAACCATCGCGGGAGATGATCTTGAATCGCGTAATGATGGAAGAAATTTTGCATTCACTTCCACAATTTTTGAGCCCTCTTTACAGTTTGAATATTACCTGCTGCCTGAAGGTAAAGGTTTTTCTTCCTCTGCCATCTTTAACAAAAGAGGAATGATTAACAATTATGCGCAGTTTTCGGTTTATGTCTTTGCAGGCGTCGGGGGTATTTACGCAAATACCAAACCTAAAAAGGATTATGTTACTGTTTTTAACGATAATTTTAGTAAGTTTGGGGTCGCTTTTCCGGCAGGTCTTGGAATTAAGTATTCTATTGACTCACAATGGTCATTGGGTTTTGAACTGGGCCGCAGATTTACTTTAACGGATTATATCGATGGTTATACATCAGAATTTTCAAAACATAAAGATACCTATTACATTGGGGCTATCACCGCAATATATAAGATCAGAACGGACCGGAGAGGCGTGCCTTCCTTTAAAAGATCTTACCGTTAATCAACTACTTCAAAAACTTCCCGACAGCATTCAGGTATCAATTATCCTGATTTTTGCATTATTTTTCTTTTCCCCTGTTGAATCCCTGGCTCAGAGAAAATCTGATATCGGACTTTTTTCCGGTATTTCCTGGTACCAGGGAGATATTAATCAGCGACCTTTCTATTCTCCCGGAATAGCATTTGGGGCTATCTGGCGTTATAACTTTCATTCCAGAAACTCTGTCAGGTTAAACGCTGTTTACAACACCCTCAGCGGAAATGATCTGAATTTTGAGGATGAATTAAGACAAACACGGGCTGCATCTTTTAATAATACCGGAGTTGACGTTGCTGCCGCCTGGGAATTTAACTTCCTTCCATTTAAAACTGCCTTCAGGAAAACTAAGTATAGTCCGTATGTTACAGCCGGAGTGGGGTACAACTTGATCCTTTCTTCTGACGTTCAGTCCGATAGTCATTTTACCATCCCGTTTGGGCTGGGATTTAAATTTAATATTACAAATAAACTAAGCGGAGGCATTGAAAATACATTCAGGAAAACATATAATGACAGGCTGGACGGGGTAGAAAATTTTTCAATGGACGACAAATACCGCTTGCCTGGTAACAAAGACTGGTTTACCTTTACGGGATTTTTTCTGACATATAAAATTTTCAATTTCAGGGAAGATTGCCCTGCTTATGATTAAGAAATGCTTACTATGGGTGTAACAGATCATATCAATAAGGAAAGAATGCCATCACACGTCGCCGTAATTATGGACGGTAATGGCAGATGGGCACGTAAAAAGGGTAATGTTAGAATTTTTGGGCACAGGAACGGGGTAAAGGCGGTAAGAGAAACAGTGGAAGCAGCTGGAGAACTTGGGATCAGGTATCTGACCCTGTTCGCATTTTCCACTGAGAACTGGGACCGGCCAAAAGATGAAATAGATGCACTTATGGCATTGCTTGTTAGTACACTAAAAACTGAACTCGGAAGGTTACATGAAAATAATGTGAAATTGCAGGTTATTGGTAATATTGAAACACTGCCCGGAGATGTCAGAAATGAAATAATGAATGCAATATGCCTTACTAAGAACAATACGGGGCTTAATCTGATCATTGCTTTGAGCTACAGCGGAAGATGGGATATTCTGACAGCAGTTAAAAAAATCGCTGCGGACATAAAAGATAATAAAATAAGTCCGGATGAAATCAACCAGCATACTATCGGCAACTATTTTTCCACTGAAAATATTCCGGATCCTGAGTTGCTTATCAGAACCAGCGGTGAATACCGGATCAGTAATTTTCTGTTGTGGCAGATAGCATACTCGGAACTATATTTTACAAATACTCTCTGGCCGGATTTCAGAAAGAAAGATTTTTATAAGGCGGTAATTGATTTCCAAAACAGGGAAAGAAGGTTTGGGAAGATAGGTGAAAATAGTAATAATGAAATGGTTAATATTGTATAAATGATGAGAAGATTATTTCTTCAGTTAGGTTTGTTATGTATTGTGGTATATGCTGCAGGACAGGAGATAGATTATGGCAATATCCCGGTTATGGATTATTCCAGGTCAAGAATTTATGAAATAGCTGAAATAACGGTTTCAGGGGTTGAATTCCTCCAGAAAGAGGTCTTGATAAGCCTTTCAGGATTGTATACCGGTCAATTAATTACTATACCGGGCAATGATATTACTAATGTAGTGCAGAAATTCTGGAATCAGGGTCTGTTTGCAGATGTAAAAATCACTGCCACCAAAATTGAAGGAGGGAAAATATGGCTGGACATTTACCTTAAAGAAAGACCCCGGTTGTCCAGGCTTACCATACACGGGCTGAAGAAAGGGGAGACAACTGACCTTACGGAAAAACTGAATATCAAAACCGGCAGTCAGGTTACCGATGATCTTCTTAACAATATACGCCGGATTATCCGGCAACATTTTGTTGAGAAGGGGTTTATGAACACAGATATCAGGATGGTCCAGAAGGATGACAGTGTAAGGATAAATATGGTAGCCCTCGATGTACACGTTGATAAAAATGCAAGAGTTAAAATCGAAGAACTTTTTATCACGGGAAATGAGGCTTTCACAACTAAAAGACTCCGGCGTGTGATGAAGGATACCAAGAAGAGAAATATAAACATCTTTAAAGCTTCCAAGCTTATAAGGAATAAATTTGAGGATGATAAGAAGAAGCTTATTGAATTTTACAATGAACATGGTTACAGGGATGCTGAAGTACTTTCCGACTCTGTAGCCATAGTATCCGATAACCGCATAAATCTCTATTTATCCCTTTACGAGGGAAATAAATATTATTTTGGTGACATCAGATGGCTGGGGAATACGGTTTATCCTTCAGAAGTGTTGTCCAGGGTTCTTGGCATCAATAAGGGCGATATATTTAATCAGTCAATATTTGATAAAAGGCTTTTCATGGCTGAAGATGCTGTTAACTCACTTTACCTTGATTACGGATATTTATTTTTTAATGTTGATCCGGTAGAGGTGAGAATATACGGGGATACTATTGACTATGAAATGCGTATTTATGAAGGGAAGCCGGCTACCATAAATAATATTGTCATTGAAGGAAACACAAAAACCAATGAGCACGTCATCAGGCGTGAATTGCGCACCCGCCCCGGGGATCTTTTCAGCAAACAGGATATTATCAGAACTGTCAGGGAACTGGCACAATTAGGACATTTCGATCCGGAAAAAATTGAACCTGACCCGATTCCTAATCCGGCAGACGGCACGGTGGATATACGTTACCGGCTGGTTGAAAAAGCAAATGACCAGCTTGAATTATCCGGAGGCTGGGGAATGGGAATGCTTGTGGGTACATTGGGACTGCGTTTTTCCAATTTTGCAGCTTCACGTATCACCGACCCTAAGGCATGGAGGCCAATACCATCAGGTGACGGGCAAACCCTGAGCCTTCGTGCCCAATCGAATGGAAGATATTACCAGGCTTATAATGTCTCTTTCATTGAACCATGGTTTGGGGGGAAAAAACCAAATTCATTTTCCGTATCCCTATACCATACTATAATGAATAATTCATATTACTGGGGCCAGATAAGCGATCAGTACCTTAAAATATCCGGGGCTTCTCTCGGACTTGGACGCAGGCTTGCCTGGCCTGATGACTATTTCAGCCTTTTTAATGAATTCAGCTACCAGAGATATAAACTCGAAGACTGGCAGGGATATTTCCTGTTTGCTAACGGCACATCCAATAATTTCAGCTTTACAACTAATTTTGGCCGTAATTCCGTTGATCAGCCTATATACCCCCGCAGAGGTTCCAATTTTAGTCTTAGCCTCCAGGTCACTCCTCCCTACTCAATAATTAGAAATCAGGATTTCACCAATGCCATTGATGAAGATAAATACAGGTGGATTGAATACCATAAATGGAAGTTCAAAACAGATTATTATACAAGTTTGGCAGGAAATTTGGTATTATATACAAGAGCTCATTTTGGTTATCTCGGATTTTATAATAAAACTATCGGCCCTTCACCTTTCGAAGGTTTTGACCTGGGAGGTGACGGACTAACCGGTTATAACCTTTACGGCCGTGAAACTATAGCCCTCAGGGGTTATGAAAATGGTTCCTTGACACCTTTGATAAATGGAAATAAATCGGGTAATGTTTATACCAAATATACCTTGGAAATTCGTTATCCGTTTACCCTGAATCCTTCTGCAACTGTCTTTGGACTTGCTTTCATGGAGGCAGGTAATGCATGGTTTGCCATTGAAGATTTTAATCCTTTCCTGGTTAAACGTTCTGCAGGCATAGGATTAAGAGCTTTCCTTCCCATGTTTGGGTTACTTGGAATTGACTGGGGTTACGGATTTGATGAGATCCCCGGTAAACCGGGTGTAAATAAAAGCCAGTTCCACTTTACCATAGGGCAGCAATTTTAAATAAGTGTTAACTTAAATGCTTGATATATGAAGAAGTTGTTTTTTTTACCAATAATGGTTTTTCTGTTTGCCAGCTCAGTTATGGCACAGAAATTCGCTTTTGTGGATACAGAGTATATCCTGGATAGAATACCCGCCTATAAGGCTGCTCAGGAACAAATTGATAATTTGTCGCAGGAATATCAGAAAGAAATTGAAGAAATGATCGGTGAAGTTGAAAAACTCTTCAGAACATTCCAGAATGAAAGGGTCCTGCTTACGGAAGAGCAAAAACTTAAAAAAGAAGAGGAGATCATGGCAAAGGAAAACTCCGTGAAAGAACTTCAAAAGAAATATTTCGGACCTGAAGGAGCTGTTTTCCAGAAACGGCAGGAACTTGTTAAACCCATACAGGATGAGATTTATAGAGCAGTTAAGGAAATGGCCGTTGAAGGAGCCTATGCTGTTATTTTCGATACAGCCTCAGGCTCCGGAATACTTTACGAAAATCCACGCTTTAATAAAAGCGATGAGGTGTTACAGAAGTTGGGCTATAAATAATGAATATGATGAACCATTTTTAAAAAGTTAGGGTTACTTTTTATAGTCCTCAATAATAAACAAAATTAATTATATACATTTGTACAAATTTTCAACTATTTAAAATGAAGAAACTATTTTACACTCTTATTCTTACAGGAATAATAAGCTACAGTTTTGTCCTGAATGCCCAGACTCAAATACTGAAATTTGGCCATGTTAATTCACAGGAAATTCTGGTTCAGATGCCCGAATACAAAGAAGCTATTGACAGTCTGACAAAAGTCAGGGAGCGGTATGCAAGTCAGGAAGAAAAACTGCAGGTAGAAATAAACAGGAAATATAATGACCTGGTAGAACAGCAAAATGTACTGGATTCATTAATACTTCAGATAAGATTCTCAGAACTGCAGGATCTTCAGAACAGGTTACAGGAATTTCAGGTTACCGCAGGTCAGAGACTTCGCACACTAGAGGGAACCCTTACCACAAAAATTATGGATAAGCTTGAGGATGCAGTAAACCAGGTAGCCGTTGAGCTTGATCTGTTATATGTTTTTGATATGTCAGCAGGAAACCCGATTTATGCATCAGAGAAGAGTATAAATGTTGCCCCTATGGTGAGGGACAAACTGGGGTTAAAGTAAGAAATCTCTATTATGATAAAGCCGGACTCGCCGATCGGGCTGTTTGATTCGGGTGTCGGAGGTCTTACCGTGGCTGGTGCCATACGGAATATTCTCCCTTTCGAAAAAATGATTTATTTCGGTGATACAGCACATTTGCCTTATGGTGATAAATCAAAAGAAACTATTATTCAGTATTCACTGAAAATTGCCGCTTTCCTGTTATCCAAAAATTGTAAGGTAATTCTTATTGCATGTAATTCTGCATCATCCAATGCTTTCGAGGAGGTAAGGGAATTTGTTGGCAACAGGGCTATGGTGATGAATGTTATTGACCCTGTTACTTCATATGTGGTGGAAAACTCAGATGCAAAGAATGTAGGGGTTATTGGGACCAAAGCTACAATCGCTTCTGAAAAATACTCCCGGGATATTTCCGCAAAGAACAGATCAATAGAAGTTTCCCCGCTGGCAACCCCGCTTCTTGTCCCTATGATTGAAGAAGGATTTATTTTTGATGATATCTCCAATGCCGTAATAAAGTCATACTTATCGAGAAAAGAACTTGAAGGGATTGACACCCTCATACTTGGCTGCACGCATTATCCTATTATTAAAAACCAGATAAGCAAATTCTTTAACTTTGAAGTTAATGTGATTGATTCTGCAAAAATTGTGGCTGAAAAACTACACGAAATTCTTTTAGAAAAAAAACTGCTGAATAATTCCGGGGAAAAACAGGAACACGAATTTTTTGTTTCTGATCATACGGAATACTTCGGGATCATAGCAAAAATGTTTTTTGGCGAGAAGATAAATCTAAAGAAAATAAGTCTGGAATAACTTTGTGTACCTTCGTGAAATCCTTTGTGTTTGTGGTTAACCTCATAACGTATTTAACCACAAAGGACACAAAGGATAACACAAAGTAACACAAAGGGATAAATAATAATATTTTTATAAGGAAGGTAAATAAAGATACAATATATCTGATTTAAGATATGTTTTATAATAGGTTTTGTATTTTCTTTATCTTTTAATTAATATCTAACTTTGAAATTATTAGATTAAGAAGAATTTTTTATTTTGAGGATAGATTTTCTTTCGATAATGATGCATATGGAAAGTAAGGACTTTTCATATGCATTTGCTATTTTTATAAAACTTAAATAACAGGTATGTTATGGCAAAAAAGCCAATGGTAGTTGAGCTGGATGAGGTAGTTATTAAATTTGCCGGTGATTCCGGCGACGGAATGCAATTAACCGGATCACAGTTTTCAGATACCTCTGCTTTTGTTGGGAATGATCTGGCAACCTTTCCGGACTACCCGTCCGAAATAAGAGCACCACAGGGCACTATCGCCGGTGTATCTGGTTTCCAGGTTCACATTGGTCATAAAGAAGTTACCACCCCGGGCGATCTCGCTGATGTACTTGTAGCAATGAACCCTGCTGCCCTAAAGGCAAATATGAAATGGGTCAGGAAAGGGGCCTGCATTATTATTGATATTGATAATTTCGATAATAAAAGTTATAAAAAAGCCGGATATATTGAAGACCCGTTAAGTGACGGTAGTCTGGAAGGATACGTTGTAATTAAGGCTCCTATCTCACATCTTACCAGATCCACCTTGCAGGAATCGAAGTATGATCTCCGGACGGCGGAAAAGACTAAAAATCAATTTGTTGCAGGTATGCTTTTCTGGCTTTTTAACCGTGACATTAAAATTGGAGAGACCTTTATTGAATCCAGGTTCAGGAAAACTCCTGATTTAGTAAAAGCAAATAAAATGGTCTTAAGGGCAGGGTATAATTATGCAGAAACCATTGAGGCCATGACTACCACTTTTCTTGTCAGTCCTGCAGAAGACAGGAAGGGTTTATTCAGAAATATAACGGGAAATGTTGCTACAGCCTGGGGACTTCTTGCTGCTGCTGAAAAATCCGGGCGGAAATTGTTTCTTGGTTCCTATCCTATTACTCCTGCTTCTGAAATTCTTCAGGAAATGGCATCAAGAAAAAATCTGGGTGCTATTACTTTTCAGGCTGAAGATGAAATTGCAGGTGTAATTTCTGCCATTGGAGCAGCTTATGCCGGTTGTCTTGCAGCTACTTCTACATCCGGACCCGGACTTTCTTTAAAGGGAGAGGCAATAGGTCTTGCCGTAATAACCGAAGTACCCCTGGTTATTATTGATGTACAGCGTGGAGGTCCGGCAACAGGTCTTCCCACAAAAACCGAACAGGCAGACCTGCTGCAGGCTTTATATGGAAGAAACGGTGAAAGCCCATGCATTGTCATTGCTGCCAGCACCCCGGCAAATTGTTTCAACTACGCTTTTACTGCAGCAAAACTGGCACTCGAACATATGACACCGGTAATAATGCTCTCTGACGGGTATCTTGCCAATGGTTCTGAGTTATGGCCAATCCCGGAGATGTCAGATCTTCCTGAAATCAAACCTCCCCTGCTGGAGGATAACCACCCTAATTATTATCCATATTTCAGGGATACGGAAAAACTAGCCAGATATTGGGCTTTGCCGGGACAGGAAGGTCTCAGACATCGTATCGGAGGGCTCGAAAAAGCTGATGTAACGGGTGAAGTATCCCAGGACCCCTTTAACCACCAGGTTATGGTAGAGATACGACAGGAGAAAGTGGACAGGGTGGCAAACTTTATCCCCAAACAGGAAATCTTTGGTGAAGAATCGGGAAATATTCTGGTCATTGGATGGGGGGGGACATGGGGCGCACTCTATTCAGCCGTAAAAGACCTCCAGGAAGAGGGAATATCCATTAGCCTCGCTCAGTTTAATTTTATTAATCCGCTGCCTTCAAATACCGGTGAAATATTGAAAAGCTTTAAATACAGGATTGTATGTGAGCTTAATCTCGGACAATTTGCTGCATACCTCAGGTCAAAATTCCCTCAGCATGAATTGTTACAGTATAACAAAGTCCAGGGACTGCCTTTTATGATATCAGAGTTAAAATATAAATTCAAAGAAATTCTTGAAAAATAATGTTATGACGATCTCCGCTGAAAATCAATTCAAATTGTCACCCGAAGATTATAAGGTTGAAGAACCGGTAAAATGGTGTGCAGGCTGTGGATCTCATGCGGTGTTGACTACGGTGAGAAATGCTCTTCCTGAAACAGGGGTAAAGAAGGAGAATGTGGTTTTTGTTTCCGGCATCGGCTGTTCATCCCGCTTTCCTTATTATATTAATACATACGGATTTCACAGCCTTCACGGGCGTGCAGCACCACTCGCTGCAGGTATCAAGATAGCCAACCCTGATCTGAGCGTCTGGATCGTTACAGGTGACGGGGATTCAATGGCTATCGGGGGAAACCACTTCATTCACATTATTCGCCGTAATATTGACGTTACATTACTTCTTTTTAACAATAAAATCTACGGACTTACCAAAGGGCAATATTCTCCTACCACCCCCAAAGGCAGTGTAACAAAAACATCGCCCGAAGGCACCATCGAGAATCCTTTCCGTCCGGGTGAACTGGTCATGGGATCACAGGGAACCTTCTTTGCCCGCGTGGTTGACACCGAACCTAAAATGATGAAGGAAGTGTTCATCCAGGCAGCCCGGCATAAAGGCACATCAGTGGTCGAAGTGCTGTCAAACTGTGTGATCTTTAATAACCAGGTGCACTCGGAAATAACAGGCAAAGATGTCAGGGATGATAACCAGATCTATCTTATTCACGGAAAACCGATGATATTTGGCAAAAACAGGGATAAAGGACTGATTATGCGTAATAATCACCTGGTAGTTGTGAAAATCGGAGAGAATGGTATCACCGAAAAAGACCTGCTCATCCATGATGCACTTGATCCGCGTAATTCCACACACTATAACCTTGTACGAATGACCCTTCCTCATTTTCCCGTGGCTATGGGAATCATCAGATCTGTCCGCTCTACCGTTTACGAAGATCTCCTGTATGAACAGATAAATACAGCGAGGGGAAGTTCCCCCGTGAAAAATATGGATGATTTGCTGAAAAGCGGGAATGTTTTTCATATCAACGGAACTTGAAGGGACAAAGGGGACGATACAGGGACGAAGGGGACAAAGGGGACAAAGGGGACGATACAGGGACGAAGGGGACGAAGGGGACGAAGGGACGATAGTTCCTTTTCCTGATCCCGTGATCCCGTGATCCCGTGGTCCCGTGATCCCGTGGTCCCGTGATCCCGTGATCCCGTGGTCCCGTGATCCCGTGATCCCGTGGTCCCGTGATCCCGTGATCCCTCTCTTGTCACCCGTCACATGTCACTTCTTAACCACGTAACCACTTAACCACTTTTTTCACTACCTTCGCCTAAAAATATTATCCCTGCTTATGTCAGATATTCCAAAATCGAAAATTGAAATTCAGAGACTTCTTGCAGAGAAAAAGGAAAGGCTTAAAGAACTGGCATGCATCAACCGCACTACCGAAATCCTGAAGGAAGGCAGGTCTGTTGAGGAAACACTCAGGCAGATAGTGCTTATACTGCCAAAAGCATGGCAATATCCGGATGATACGGTTGCCAGACTTAAGTTTGCCAAGGTGGGTTATATTACTCCCAACTTCAGGGAAACCCAGTGGAAACAGGCACAGACTTTCAGAACCATAGACGACAGGGGTGGATCTATAGAGATATTTTACCTCAGAGAGTTTGAAGAGGCATATGAAGGCCCTTTTCTTAAGGAGGAACGCGACCTTATAAATAACCTTGCCGGCATGATAGCTAACTATCTCAATGCCATGGAGGCCAGACGGATTCTAAGGAAATCAATGGAGCTCGATAAACTCAGGTCAGAAATATCGGAATTTCACCATGTAAAAGAAATAAGCAGCCGGAAGTTACTTCAGACCTTTCTGAACAACCAGAATGTCAACAGAGATATATATCATGATATGATGCCTTTTAAGGTGCGCGAAGTGTTGCTGGTAGCCACCCTTTATGACGCGTATACCGTGGAAAAAGAAGGCCGGTTCTCTGAACATATCCTGGGAGAACATTACCAGGCAAACCTTACTTCCATGCCCAGGGTTACAGGGGTATCTACCTACGACGAGGCCATGGAACAAATGAGTTCAAGGCATTTCGACCTGGTGATACTGATGATCGGGGCAGATAAAGAAACTCCCCTGGCCATTGCAAGATACGTTAAGGATAATTATCCCTACATAAAAATCAATGTTCTATTAAATAACAAACAGGAGCTCGCTTCTTTCAGGGAAAAAACTGCTGATCTGGGTTTATTTGACAAGTTGTTTGTCTGGAATGGTGACTCAAGGATCTTTTTCACCATGGTGAAACTTCTGGAAGATAAGGTAAATGTTGAAAACGATACTGAAATAGGCCTGGTGAAGGCTATCCTGCTTGTTGAAGATTCCGAACTGTATTATTCCCGCTACCTTCCGCTTCTCTATTCGAGTGTTTTTGAGCAGACAAGAAGAATAATGCTCGATCAGTCGACCGATGAATTATATAAAATCCTGAGATTACGTGCACGGCCTAAAGTGTTACTGGCTTCAAATTATGAGGAGGCTATTGAAATACTCGAAAAACATGGCGACTTCCTGCTTTGCCTGATCACCGATGTTATATTTCAGCGGGAAGGCAGATATGATGACCAGGCCGGATTCAGACTGGTGAAATATGCACGGGATAATTTCAAAACCCTGCCAACTATCATCCAGTCGTCTGACACGCAAAATTCAAGGATGGCTTTTGAATTAAAATCTATATTTATTAATAAAAATTCAGAAACCCTTCTTCAGGATATCAAAAGTTTCATTAGTCACCATCTGGGCTTTGGCAATTTCGAATACCGTGATCCGGGGGGAAGAAAAATCGCCGAAGCCAAATCTCTTAAGGAATTTGAAAAGCACATCGAAACAATACCCATTGAATCGCTCATATATCATGGGAAAAGAAATCATTTTTCGCTATGGCTGATGGCCCGTGGTGAAATCAAAATTGCGAAAATGATTTTTCCCGTGAAGGTTACGGATTTTAAAACTCCTCAGGAATTCCGGGATTATCTGAAGTATGTGATAAACAAATACCGTAATGAGTCCAACTCCGGTAAAATTGTGAACTTTGAGGAATCGGCCCTGTTGGATGAATCCAATATAGTAAGTCTGGGTACAGGTGCTCTCGGAGGAAAAGGAAGAGGCCTCGCATTCATTAATACGCTTATCTATAACCTCAACTTTTCTGAGCGTTTAACGGGAATAAACATAAGGAATCCAAAAACCTCGATTATCGGAACGGATGAGTTCGATCATTTTATTGAAAGAAACAACCTTATTGAAATTATCCATGGTAATTATGATTATACCGAGATCTGCGAAATATTCCTCCGCAGTGAACTTTCCTTCCATGTGGAAAAAAAGCTTAAAACATTACTTAATGTTTTGAAATGTCCTCTGGCCGTAAGATCTTCCAGTCTGCTTGAAGACAGTACCAACCAGCCTTTTTCCGGGGTCTTTGAAACATTCCTTCTTCCGAATAATCATCCTGACAGTAAAGTAAGGTATCAGCAACTGGCCGACGCTATCAGGCTGGTTTATGCTTCCATTTACACTCCTGAGGCGCGTGCCTATTTTGATATGATTAATTATAACATCGAGGATGAAAAAATGGCAGTGATCATACAGGAGGTCGTCGGGTACGAGTATGACGGTTATCTGTATCCTCATATCAGCGGCACGGCGCAGTCACATAATTATTATCCTGTAGCCCACATGAAACCTGAGGATGGATTCGCGCTGGCTGCCCTGGGATTAGGGCATTATGTTGTACATGGAGAGCGGTCCTACAGGTTCTCTCCAAGGTATCCCGACCTTGAAGTAAGTGCCCCAAAAACACTGATTAAAGAATCACAGCTTGAATTCATTGCCCTTGATCTGCATAAATCTGAAATCAATTTCAAAGAGGGAGGAGCAGAAGCAAGCCTGGTAAGAGTAAATATCGCTGAAGCTGAAAAACACGGAACGCTCACTCATCTGGCATCGGTTTATGATCCGGAGAACGACCGGCTGGAACCCGGGTTGTCAGTGAACGGTCCCAGAATTATCAACTTTTCCAATATCTTGAAATATAATTATTTACCGCTTGCAAAAACCCTGGAATTTATTCTCGATGTAGGAAAAGAAGCGATGGGAACTCCCATTGAAATTGAATATGCCCTCACACTTAGCAATGATCCTGCTGTGCCTCCTTCCTTCTACCTTTTACAAATAAAACCCCTGGTAGGAAACGCCGGGGAAGTTGCATTCAACCTGGATGAGATAGATAAACAGAAAATTATCATATTCTCTGAAAAAAGTATGGGTAACGGTATCATTGAAAATGTGACCGATATTATCTTTGTGAAAAGAGATGCGTTTGATAAAACGAAAACTAAAGAAATGGTGAAGGAAATTGATGAAATGAATAAACGCATATTATCCGAAGGAGGGAATTACATACTTATCGGACCAGGACGGTGGGGTACCAGAGACCCGTTTATCGGGATACCCGTCAACTGGATCAATATCTCCGCTGCACGGGTGATCATTGAGGTAAGCCTGGCCGACTTTCCGCTGGATGCATCCCTGGGGTCCCACTTTTTCCATAATGTGACATCTATGAATATAGGATATTTTTCCATTCAGTATAGTTCGAAAAAAGAGTTCATTGACTGGAATTTGCTGGAGCAGCAACAGGCAATATCGGAAGGTAAGTATTTTAAACATGTGCGTTTTACCAAACCGCTGAATGTGGTCATGGAAGGGAAAAAACAATATTCACTGGTATATATAGCATAAGATAACACTCTGTGTATCACTGTGTATCTTAGTGCTTCTCTGAAATAAAAATATAACACAGAGAGACACAGAGTAACACAGAGATACACAGAGAAATACAGAGGAACACAGAGAAATACAGAGAACTAACAAGGGCTTATGGAGAATTACAAACAGAAAACCGGCAGACTTGACAATCCTGTCATTGATTTCAGCATGACGGAATTTGAATTGCTGATGCAGAAAAGGATCAGACAGGTCCTTATCATCAGCAGCAATTACGATTTCTTTATGCTGGAAGAAGACGGCAGAATTGATGAGCAGATATATAACGAGTATTTTTCACTAAACCTCAGTAATCCTCCCCGTTTTATTAAAGCCGGCACTTCAAGGGAAGCATTTGAAGCCCTGGAGACAGGTAATATAGACCTCATCATTGAAATGCTGAATATCAGAGATGCAGATACCTTTCAACTGGCAAATCAGATTAAGGATAAATATAAAGAAATACCTATTGTTGTCCTTACGCACTTTAACAGGGAAGTGTCATTACGTCTTCAGAATGAAGATATGAGAGCTATTGATCACGTTTTTTGCTGGCTTGGTAATACTAACCTGTTGCTTGCCATTATTAAGCTTATTGAAGACCGGATGAATGTTGAAAATGATGTGGAAGAAGTTGGAGTTCAGGCCGTACTACTCATTGAAGATTCAATAAGATACACATCTGTTTATCTTCCTTTACTATATAATATCATTCTGAAACAATCCAGGGATTTCGCAAAGGAAGCTTTAAATCAGCATCAGAAAAACCTCAGAATGAGAGGCAGGCCTAAAATACTTCTGGCAAAGACATATGATGAAGCCTGGACTATCTATAACCGCTACAAGCATAATTTGCTGGGAATAATTTCTGATATCAGTTTTAAAATAAATGACACAGATGATCAAAAACCTCAGGCAGGATTAAAGTTTTGCAGGCTCGTTAAGGAAGAAGATCCTAATATGCCGTTTCTCTTACAATCGTCTGATATCAGTAATGAAAAATATGCCCGGCAGTTTGGAGCCGGATTTGTTTATAAATATTCCAAAACTCTTTCCCTGGATGTGCAAAGATATATGTTTCAGCATTTTGGCTTCGGGGAGTTTGTCTTTAAGGATCCGCAGACAGGGGAAGAAATCGCCAGGGCAGCTGACTTGCCTGCATTACAGCAAATTATTCTAAAGATCCCTGAATCGGTAATAGCATACCATTCATCCCGAAATGACTTTAGCAAATGGCTGAATGCCAGAGCCTTGTTTCCAATAGCGAATCTTATAAAATATCTCAGGAATGAAGACTTTAATAATATAGATGAAGTCAGATCATATATTTTCGAAGCTATTGCAAGTTTCCGTATAAGTAAAAGAAAAGGTATCATTGCCAAGTTCGATAAGAACAATTTCGATGAATATTTTACATTTACAAGAATAGGAGAAGGTTCCATTGGAGGAAAGGCAAGAGGGTTGGCTTTTATAAATATGATGATCAAGAACTTTTCCCTATCCGATAAATATGAGGACGTGATCATTACTGTGCCCAGAACGGTCGTTCTGAGCACTGATATTTTTGATGAATTTCTCGAGATGAATGATCTGTATAAAGTTGCATTCTCTGATATGAGCGATGAAGAAATACTGAATCATTTTGTAAATGCCAAATTACCCGGCTGGCTCCACCAGGACCTTTACGCATTTGTTTCCATCGTTAAAAATCCGATTGCCATACGTTCTTCTTCAAAACTGGAAGATTCTTATTTTCAGCCATTTGCCGGGATATATTCAACCTATATGATACCGCTGGCAGAATCGGATCATGCACTTACCATGCGAATGCTGACCAGTGCCATTAAAAGTGTTTATGCTTCGGTATTTTATAAATCGAGTAAAGCTTATATGGCTGCTACTTCAAATATACTCGACGAGGAAAAAATGGGAGTTATTTTACAGGAGGTATGTGGGTCGAAATACGGAGACCGCTACTATCCAACATTTAGTGGTGTGGCAAGAAGTATAAATTTCTATCCCATTAAACCTGAAAAACCTGAGGACGGAATTGCTAATGTAGCCTTTGGTCTGGGTAAATATATTGTTGATGGCGGACTTTCCCTTCGTTTTTCCCCCGCCTTTCCTAAAAAAGTATTGCAACTGTCGTCTACCGACATGATCCTGAGAGACACCCAGAAATATTTCTACTCACTCGACCTGTCGAGCGAAAGTTTTGTTACTTCAACGGATGACAGTATGAATCTTTTTCGTTTAAAGATCAGCGATGCTGAAAAGGACAATTCTCTCAGAAATATTGTTTCTGTATATGATTACGAAAATAACCTTATCCGTGACGGTAATACCTATAGTGGCAAAAAAGTTGTTACATTCTCTCCCATTCTTAATCACAATGTTTTTCCTCTGGCTGACATTCTTAAGGAACTGCTGGAAATAGGGCAAAAAGAGATGAATGTCCCGATTGAAATTGAATTTGCAGTGAATCTGAATGTGCCGGAGGGAAGTCCCAATATTTTCAGTTTCCTCCAGATCAGGCCTATTGTAACCAGTGAACAGGGTATGATGGTTAAAATTGGCAATATAAAAAATGAGGAAGTTATCATCCTTTCCCATTCAGCCCTTGGGAATGGCATATTTAAAAATATACATGATTTTATTTATATCAGACCGGAGTCTTTTAATCCTTCCAAAACCGCAGAGACAGGCAGAAGACTGGAAAGCCTCAATAAAATGATGAAGGAAGAAAAACGTAATTATATACTTGTCGGGCCAGGCAGGTGGGGCTCTTCCGACCCGTGGCTGGGAATACCTATTAAATGGCCGCAGATATCGGAAGCAAAGATCATTATCGAATCGGGACTTGAAAATTACCGTATTGACCCGAGCCAGGGAACACACTTCTTTCAGAATCTCACCTCTTTTGGTGTCGGGTATATGACCATCAATCCCTTCATTAATGACGGAATATATGATTTAAACTACCTGAATGAGATGCAACCGGTCTCCGAAGATGAGTTTATCCGTCATGTGCACTTTGACCGCCCGCTGAAGATCATGATCGACGGCAGGACGAATACGGGGGTGGTGTTTAAGGAGGGGGTTTGAATGATTTAAACAGGACAGGGTAACTTACTATTATTAATGTGCCCGGATCGGGTGTTTTTTGTATTCTCTGTTAATAGAGTTTAAGTACGGCGTAATTCCCTCTGGCATACCTTTATACAGGAAGAGGATTCAATTAATTATTTTCCCCGATACTTTTCAATATTGACGGGAAACTCATCGCAGTTATTTTCAATTGTTATTATAAATTACACGGTTATCATGAAAATTTTATGTTAAAATAGTGTAATAACTTGGTAATTTTCTGGTTAAATAGAAATTAATTTTTGCTTTAATTTGAGTAATTACTTAGGTGTAATAATTTCTTTATCTTTTTTTAACATCAATAGTTCGTTAAACCAATATTAAACACAATGGCACATTGCGCAAAGGGTTAATTAATTACAACATGTATCGTATAAGGCCGAATTGTTAAAATATTTATTATCAGCGTGATAAAAACATGGCGAATGATTTGTAACCTAATGGTAGTTTTTATTTAAGTTTAACTAATACGTGAAATTCTATGACAATCATTGACTGGATAGTTTTAGGATTATTTTTTGTCCTCCTTGTAATGATAATTTGGTGGGCACTCCGACAGAAGGAAGAAACTTCTGCTGATTATTTTCTTGCTGGCAGAAATGCCGGGTGGTTTGTTATCGGGGCCTCTCTTTTTGCCTCAAACATTGGTTCTGAACATCTTGTTGGTTTGGCAGGTTCTGGAGCAGAGACTGGTATGGCTTATGCACATTATGAAATGCAGGCATGGCTGTCACTCGTTCTTGGTTGGGTTTTTGTGCCTTTTTATGCCCGAAGCAATGTTTTTACTATGCCGGAATTTCTTGAGAAACGTTATGATTCGGCTTCCAGAAATTTTCTCTCAATAATTTCTCTGGTAAGTTATGTGCTTACAAAAGTAGCTGTGACAGTTTATGCCGGTGGTATTGTGTTCAAGCAGGTATTTGGAATTGAAGAATGGCTGGGAATAGATTTTTTCTGGATCGGTGCTGTAGGCCTGGTTGTTATTACCGGAATATATACTGTATTAGGAGGCATGAAAGCTGTTTTATATACTTCCGTCATTCAAATGCCCGTGTTACTGATAGGCTCGATAGTCATTCTTATTTTCGGCTTAAGAGAATTGGGAGGTTGGAATGAAATGATGGAAATTTGCGGTGCTACTCTAACAGAGCACGGTGATTCAATGACAAGTCTTATCCGCTCTCACAAGGACCCGGATGTCCCTTGGACGGGAATTATACTTGGTGCAGCAATTGCAGGATTCTGGTATCATTGCACGGATCAGTATATTGTGCAGAGAGTTCTTTCCGGGAGAGATCAGCAACAGGCTCGCAGGGGGGCTATTTTTGGTGCATATCTGAAGCTTTCACCGGTATTTATCTTTCTGATTCCCGGTATGATTGCTTATGCTCTAAACACAAAAGGGCTTCTTGAAATGAACAATTCGGATGAGGCCTTCTCTGCTTTGGTTACCGATATATTGCCAATAGGCCTCAAGGGTCTGGTTATAGGTGGAATGATAGCGGCTTTGATGAGTTCACTAGCTTCCCTGTTTAATTCTTCCGCCATCTTATTTACTAAAGATTTTTATCAAAAATTCCGACCTGATAGTTCGGAAAAGCACCTTGTAAGAGTTGGGCGTATAGCTACAACAGTTATTGTTATTCTTGGAGTTCTATGGATACCTGTGATGCGCAGTATTGGCCAGGTACTTTATGCATATTTGCAGGATGTTCAATCTCTCCTTGCACCTGGAATTGCTTCAGTTTTTCTTCTTGGTGTGTTTTGGAAACGTGCCACACCGGCAGCCGGATTTGCAGGACTTACTGCAGGATTCATACTAGGCATGACCCGTCTGGGTATGAATATATTTTCATCCTCGATCAGTCCTGATAGTTTTATGTTTAAACTCATTCTTTCACACAACTGGTTGCACTACTCGATATACCTGTTCTTCATCTGTGTTCTCGTAATTGTTATTGTTAGTTTCTTAACAAAACCGGCAGATCAAACAAAAATAGCAGGGTTGACCTTCGGTTCAGCCACTCCTGAACAAAAGGCAGAAACAAGAGCAAGCTGGAACAAGTGGGATGTAATTAATACAATCATAATAATCAGTGCAGTGATTATGTTCTACATATATTTCTGGTAGAAATTACCTTGTGAAAATAAATCATTCAGATTTCGCAGATAATAGCATTAATAATTAATGTGTTATTAATATTATTTGTAAGTGCGGAACTTTATTAAATAAAAGCAATGGATGTTTTATGTTAAAATAGTGTAGCAACTGGTTAATTTACTCTTTGAATAGCAGTTGATTAATTATTTTATTTATCTTTTATTTAGTAACATTCTTTTTATCTTTTTTAATTATGCCTAAAAATCAAATACGGGTGGCTCTGATTGGGCACCAATTTATGGGAGTTGCACACTCCAATGCATATCGAAATGCAACAATGTGGACAGACAGTCCGGTAAAGGTTATTATGAAATGTGTATGTGCCAATGATTCAATGAGTAATTTAAGAGCATTTGCTGATAAATATGGATGGGAAGAATGTGAGACAGACTGGCATAAAGTGGTAAAGCGTGATGATATTGATCTTATAAGTATAGCTACTCCAAATTTTCTTCACAGGGATATTGCAATAGAGGCAGCCAGGAATGGGAAACATGTTTTATGTGAAAAACCCTTATCAAATAATCTTGAGGAATCAAAAGAAATGCTGGAAGCGGTAAATACATCTGGTGTACGGCATTGTTGTGGTTTTTCATACCGGTTCACACCTTCATTGGCACTTGCACGCCAATTGGTTCAGGAAGGGAGAATAGGGCGCATCTATCATGTTTTTGTAAGGTATGCCCAGGATTGGATCATAGATCCAAACTTTGCCATGGTATGGCGCTTTGACAAAAAACTTTGCGGTTCAGGTCCTTTGGGCGACCTGAGTGCACATTCTGTTGATGCTATACGCTTTGTGACTGGATTAAAGTTTAAAGAAGTTTGTGGAAATCTTCAGACACTGATTAAAGAGAGGCCATTACGAAGTGATGATCCTGAAGGACCTAAAGGTGAAGTTACAGTGGATGATGTTACCCAGTTTCTGGTGAACTTTGAGGGAGGAACAACAGGTTGTTTTGAATCCACACGACTTGCTACTGGTCGTCATAATTGCAATACACTTGAGATAAACGGAGAAAAAGGATCAATATACTGGAGCTTCGAAGACCAGAATTTCCTCTTGTTTTATGATAATCAGCTTCCTGCAAATGAAAGAGGTTTCAGAAGAATAAATGTAACTCATGATGTGCATCCATATAAAGGGGGCTGGTGGCCACAAGGACATAGTATCGGCTATGCAGACCTTTTTGTCATTGAGGTAGCTGAATTTATCCGCTCAATTGCAGAAAACTCAACCTTTAGTCCTGATTTCAGAGATGGATATATATGCCAGGAAATACTCGAAGCTGTTGAAAAATCTGCTAATAAACGTTCCTGGGTGGGATTGTAATGCCTTTACAGGTGATTACAAAGGATTAAACTTAATACTAATTCTAAAATATTATTAAACATAAAAACAATTATATTATGGCTGGAGAATTCAGATTTACATTTGGACCGTGGAATATACACGAGGGAGCTGATCCTTTTGGTCCCACAGTCCGCAAACCAATAGAGTTTGGCAAAAAGATAGCTGTTTATAAAAAGCTGGGATTTGACGGGGTACAGTTTCATGATGATGACGCTGTGCCGGATATGAATGATCTGAAACCT
>Ga0209269_1000145_pt1 | contig 106584 bp, 100 predicted proteins | sample MTBAKMMethaMetaG_FD_187455 | JGI IMG/M metagenome (GOLD analysis project Ga0209269, IMG submission 187455) | Enrichment culture microbial communities from Arthur Kill intertidal strait, New Jersey, USA, that are MTBE-degrading - MTBE-AKM (Arthur... | ecosystem: Environmental > Aquatic > Marine...
GCAGATTGTCATTCTTAACGTTGCCCCTTTGGGTTGGGAAATAGCCTTCAATCTTTCTGTATTGTTCAGGTGTTATCTCCATACACCCATTATATCACCAAATCACTGTTAGTGTGAACACGCCCTAAATGAATTGGTTATTAAGCACTACAATCGTTCCTAATTGGGTAATTATTCTGTATTGGGTAACTATCGGAATACCTATAATATGGGTGTTCATTTTGGAATGGAAATATTACTCAATTAAGTTCTATTGGGAGGCAAAGGAAAGGGCTAAATCCAGCGAAAACCAGAGGATTTCACATATTTAATAAATTCCACTAAATCTTTTATCCAACTATAAGCTATGTATATATTTAATCCGGCTAAAAATAATAATTGGACTTCATTCAAACCTACAAAATGTGATGTTGGTAGGTTCTCGACTGATTTCCGCAAAATAGATAAAAATACATTTCCTATAATATCGCCTATCCACCAAACAGCAGTCCAAGAAGCTATTTTAATAAATGAATCAATCGGGTGTTTTAACATTTGCAGGAATTATATACCCACTAGAGAGGGACGGTCAACCACAAGCAAACAGAACCAACAATGGAATATTTCACTCACGCGGGCAAAGGGCACCCGGGTGCCGACCATGGTGGATAACTGAGCTGAATTCATCCCGAAGGAGCAGGACAAAGTAGGCTTGCGAAAGCAAGGTAGTCCTGGATTACAGCCGGACGGAGAACCGGATAGGCAATACCTTCATCGAGTTGAACGGCAGCTTCCGTAACGAGTGCCTCAACACGAAAGAAAGACCGAGAGGTATTTGAACCCTGTTTAATCCCGGCAGGCAGGGCAGGTCTCGAAGTGTTCCGGTTTTTCCCCGGAAATCTTTATCATGTGGGCTATTTCTTTCTCGGTAGCCCAGTACATCCCGCACACTTTGCATTTCACCAGCTTATGCGTCATCTCACTGTGGGGCCACTGGATAAGGCGCTTTCCTCCCCGGTCAATCATATGGATGGCATCCGTGGGGCAGACGTAAGCGCATGAACCGCAGCCGATGCAAGCCTCGGAATAGTCCTCCCCGAAGGGAGTGCTCATCATCCGCTCCACTCCCCGATTGGTCAGGCTGATAGCGGAGACACCCACCACCTCGCGGCATACCCTCGTGCACAGGGCACAGAGGATACATTTGTTATTACCCTCATGGAGCGGGAAGCGGGGTTTATTCACTCCAAGTCCCCGGGCTATCTTCTGTATCTTTTCCGAGTCCGGGCAGCGCCCGAGCAGCAACTCAATCAGCACTCGGCGGTGCTGGCGGATTTTTTCGTTCTCGGTAACCACTTCCAGCCCCTCTTCCACCGGGTAGAGACATGAGGTTACCAGCCTTTTCCGGCCTCTCGCGGTGGTGATTTCGACCAGGCAGAGCCGGCAGGCCCCGTAGGGAGCCACCGCTTCCTCGTCACAAAGACCGAGAATGTGGATATTGTTATCGGCAGCGGCAGCGCGCACCGAGGTGCCTTCCTCCGCCGTAATCTTCCGTCCGTTAATCGTCAACGTTACCATAACTCTCTTACCTCAAGACGATTTCTTAACCGCTTACTTCACCGCCGCTGCGCGTTTGAGCTTTTTACAGACACCGGCAGGGCATTTCTTGTCCCTGATATGGGCTTCATATTCCTTGCGGAAGTAGCGGATAGTGCTTAAAACGGGGTTCGGGGCCGTGGAACCAAGCGCGCAGAGGGACGTTTCCATCAGCGTGGCAGAGAGTTCCTCAAGAAACCGGATATCGCTGTTCCTGCCCTCACCTTCCGTAATCCGGTCGAGTATCTCCCGCATCCGCTGGAGCCCCTCGCGGCAGGGCAGGCACTTCCCGCAGGACTCACCCTCCAGGAAAGAGACGAAGTACTTGGCCATGTCCACCATGCAGGTATCCTCGTCCATGACAATCATGCCGCCGGAGCCCATCATGGAGCCTACCTTGGTCAGCTCGTCAAAGTCCACGGTCAGGTCGAGATGGCTCTCCGGAATTACGCCGCCGGAGGGCCCGCCCGTCTGGACTGCCTTGAACTTTTTTCCGCCGGGGATACCGCCGCCGATTTCGTAGATAATCTCCCGCAGCGTGATGCCCATGGGCACTTCCACCAGGCCGGTATTTTTAATTTTCCCGACGAGGGAAAAGATTTTCGTGCCCTTGCTGTTCCTGGTGCCTATCTGGCTGTACCAGTCCGCGCCGTTATTGATAATCAGGGGGACGTTCGCCCAGGTCTCCACGTTGTTCAGATTGGTCGGCTTGCCCCAGAGGCCCTCCACCGCGGTATGGACATACTTTGCTCGCGGCTCACCCACCTGACCTTCCAGTGAAGCCATCAGGGCGGTGGACTCGCCGCAGATAAAGGCGCCTCCGCCGCGGTTAATCCTGACGCTGAAATCGAAGCCGGAGCCGAGGATGTTCTTGCCCAGGAGTCCCCTCTTCTCCGCCGCTTCGATGGCGGTCTGCATGTTCTTCACCGCCAGGGGGTATTCGTTGCGGACGTAGACAAAGCCCTCGTGGCTGCCCATGGCATAAGCGCCGATAATCATCCCTTCCAGGACGCTGTGCGGGTTGCCCTCCACGAGGCTGCGGTCCATGTAAGCGCCGGGGTCACCTTCATCCGCGTTGCAGATGAGGTACTTCGGCTCGCCGGGGGCATTCCTGGTCGTCGACCATTTTACGCCGGTGGGGAAACCGCCGCCGCCCCTCCCCCTCAGGCCGGCGCGTGTAACCTCCTCAATCACGGCATCGGGCTTCATCCCGAAAAGGGCCCTGGCCAGGGCCGCGTATCCCCCCACAGCGATATAGTCCTCGATTACCGCCGGATCGATAAGGCCGTTATTGCCGAAGACGAGGCGCTTCTGTTTCTTATAAAAAGGCACATCATGCTCATAGGTTATCTTCTCGCCGGTCTTCTGGTCCGTAAAAAGCAGGCGCTGGATGATATTCTTATCACGGGCATTAACGATAATCGCGGGGACATCCCTCGTCTTTACGCCGGGATAGAAAACATTGTCCGGCTTGATGACCACCAGCGGCCCCTGCTCGCAGAAACCGTGGCAGCCGGTGACCCTGAAATCCACTTCGCTGGCGAGGTCGCGCCTGGCAATCTCTTCGCGGAAAGCCGCCGCCACTTTCTCCGAACCGTGGGCATGGCACCCGGTACCGCTGCAAATAGTGATGCAGGTCTTCTTCGGGTCTCTCTGGCTGACTATCTTTTTTCTCAGTGCTTCGAGTTCTTCTACTGATTTCAGTTTTGCCACCGGTTACTTCCTCCAGGCAATATTAAGTGTAGTTCTCCAGGACCTTCTCCACCTTGTCCGCATTCATCTGACCGTGGTAATTTTCGTCCACTATGACGATGGGCCCCAGGGCGCAGGCGCCCACGCAGTTGACCGTATCCAGGCTGAAGGCCATGTCTTTTGTGGTGCCGCCTTCCTTCACTTTCAGCGCCTTCTGCATCTTTTCCAGAACGTTCACCGCGCCGCGGACATGGCAGGCGGTGCCCAGACAGACATTGACCTGGTGCCTTCCCCTCGGTGTCAGGCTGAAGGCCTTGAAAAATGTTGCCACGCTGTAGACGCGGGTCAGTGGAATCTTCAGCCCGCGGCTTACCGCTTCAAGGGCCTCCCTGGGAAGATAACGGAATTCCGCCTGGATGTCCTGGAGCACCGGCACCAGCATGGAGGCGTCATGCCGGTATTTTTTCAGCACTTCGTTTACTTTTTGCGGCGAGTCTTTTTGGGCTTCTGTCATTTTTCGCTTTCTCCAGTACCTTGGCGTATTCTTCCTTGACCCGGTTCTGTATCCACTTGATATCGTCTTCGCTGAGGTGCCGGAAACGACCCTGCAGTTTCAGGTAATCGTTGACCGGGCGGAATTTCTCAATTTCCAGGTTCATCTTATACTTGCCGTTTTCTACCTCGTAGAGCGGGAAAATACCGGTCTCCACAGCCAGCTTTCCCAGCCTGACGGCAAGGTCGGTAGCGCACCGCCAGCCGGTGGGACAGACGGAATAGACATGGATATAAGCCGGCCCTTTCACCTTGAGCCCTTTTTTCACTTTTTCAATAAAGTCGAAAGGATAGCTCGGATTGGCGGTAGCCACATAAGGAATATCGTGCGCGGCGGCAATCTCCGGCATATTTTTCTTCCAGGTCACCTGCCCGATGCTCTTTTTGCCCGCCGGGGAAGTGGTCGTGCTCGCCCCGTAGGGAGTGGCCGAGGAACGCTGGATACCGGTATTCATATAGGCTTCATTATCGAAACAAAGATAGAGGAAGTCATGGCCGCGCTCCAGCGCGCCGGAGAGCGCCTGAAGGCCGATGTCAGTGGTGCCGCCGTCTCCGGCGATGGAAACCACCTTGACGTTTCCGTCCCCGCCCCGCTTCCGGCTCATCGCTTTATAAGCTGATTCTACTCCCGAAGCGACCGCCGCCGTATTTTCGAACAAGGTGTGTATCCACGGCAGACACCAGGATGAATAGGGCAACTGGGAAGCGACGATTTCCATACAGCCGGTGGCGTTAACCACGATCGTATTGCTGGGGAAGGCCTTCGCCGCCATGCGCACCGCCAGTGCTTCCCCGCAGCCGATGCAGGCACGGTGTCCCGGCGCAAAGTTGTTTTTCTTGGTCAGCAGGCGCGGTACATAGACCGAATAGTTCTCCATTACTCCCTCACCCCGTATATCTCATATTCGTTTTTACTGCCCGTTGCGGCAACCTGGATGCCCCGTTCAATGATTTCTTCAAAACCGGCCACGGTTATGTCACGTCCCCCGAGACCTCCGATAATACTGACGATTTTCGGTTTACGGGGCTCATCGTACAATGCCGCTTTTATCTCGGAACAGACTGCGCCCCCGGGGCCTCCGAAAGAAATGGCCCTGTCCAGCACGATGAGCACGTCCGCGTCCTTCACCGCTTCGCGGAACTCGGCGAACGGGAAAGGACGCCACAGGCGGAGCCTGACCAACCCGATGTCCCGGCCCTCTCCCTGCATCTTGTCCACGGCTTCCATGGCGGTCTCGCTGAAGCTGCCCATAGTGAATAGTAGTACCCTGGCGTTATCAGTACGGTATTTCTCCACGGGCGAGTATTTCCGCCCGAAGACCTTGTGAAACTCGCCCCATACCTCTTCGATAATCTTCTGGGAGTTCCGCAGGTTTACTTCCTGCGCCCATTTTGCCTCGGTGTAGACCACCGGGGGAGCGAAATCACCCATTGTGACCGGGTGGTCAGGATTTAATGGCAAAGGAAACCGGTTGGGCGGCAGGAATTTTTTCACCAGCTCCCGGTCCGGCAGGGCTATCGGTTCGATAACGTGGGTCAGGTAGAAACCATCCACATGCATCATCACCGGCAGCAGCACCCTCTTATCCTCCGCGATGCGGAAAGAGCAGATAATATTGTCCACCGCCTCCTGGCCGTTCTCGACAACTATCTGTATCCAGCCGGTATCCCGCACGGACATCATATCCGAATGGTCTCCCCAGACGCTGAGCGGTGAGGACAGCGCCCGGTTCGCCACCGCCATCACAATCGGCAGCTGCATGCTAGAAGCGACGTACAGCACCTCATGCATCAGCTCCAGGCCCTGCCCGGCGGTAGCGGTAAAGGTGCGCGCGCCGGCGGCGGAAGACCCCAGGCAGGCGCTCATCGCGGAATGCTCCGATTCCACGGGAATAAATTCCGCGTCCAGCTCACCCTCGGCCACCATCTCCGCAAGGTGCTCCACGATATGAGTCTGGGGCGTAATGGGATAAGCGGCAATGACATCGGCATCGGCAAGCCCTACGGCCTCGGAGATACCGATGGAAACTTCAATACCTTCAACAGCGGTTTTAGCAGCCATTATTCTTCCTCCTCCACCATGCTGATAACCCGCGTGGGGCATTCACGGGCGCAGACCCCGCATCCCTTACACCAGTAAAGGTCAGCCTCAAAGAACGCCTCTTTGTTCTGACCGATACAGCCTTCCGGGCAGTACATGGCACAGATACCGCACTTGATGCATTTCCGGAAATCATAGGTAGGCCGCTGGGAACGCCAGAAGCCCGTGCGGTATGCCCGGGCACTGCCCGGTTCCGTGACTATCGCCCCGATATCGATATCTTCCCAGGTAAGTTCATTTTCCGGCTTCGCCATGCTACCGCTCCTCGATAATAGTATCCTCAAATGCCTGCTTCATAGCAGTAATATTACGCTCCGCGATTCTGCCAAAGCGTTTTTCAATCGGTTCTTTCAGCGATTCCAGCTTAACCACGCCGGTAGCTTTTATCAGCGCCCCGAGCATGGTGGTATTCACAATGGGAACGCCGAGTTTCTCCCGGGCGATTTTGGTGGCATCTACCGTGGCCAGCTTTCCCTTGATGCCGAACTCGGACCGGATTTCGGCCGTGGTTTTCCGGGTATTTATTATCACCAGACCATCTTTCTTCAGTCCCGAAGTAACATTGGCGATGGGCAAAAGGCCAGGGTCCAGTACCACGACTACATCCGGCTCCGCGATGTCAGCGCGGACCCTGACCGGCTTTCTCGCGTCAACACGGTCGAACGCCAGCACCGGGGCGCCTCTTCTCTCCGGCCCGAAGCTGGGAAAGGCCTGGGCGTATTTTCCTTCGCTGATAGCCGCCCTCGCCAGAAGCTCGGCGGAGGTGACTGCCCCCTGCCCGCCGCGGCCATGCCACCTGATTTCCAGAAGTCCGTTTTTCTCTGTCACCACGCTCTCCTCGGGATACATCACGCCCCTGGAGCGACTCGAACGCTCGCACCCAGCTCCGGAGGCTGGTGCTCTATCCTCTGAGCTACAGGGGCTTTCCACCCATATTAACCCAAGGATAAATTTTTGGCAAGGGTGAATCCCTTCGGTTCTGTTTGCACCTGGTTGACCGGGGGGGAAAAGAGCAGCCGCGAGGGCGGGACAGGGTGTGAAGAAAGTCAGCGGGAGGGGAAGGGGCATTACCTGGAGCCAGCCAAAAACGAATAAAACCTCCCCTGCGCGCATATTGACATTTTCTCCTTTGACACATAAAGTAGGTTTACGAAGCTATGGAAGCATACCTGGTTTGGGGAAAGTTTGTCATTTGCGCCCTGGTTATTTTTTTTGCGGGCAAGCAGGTGGCCAGGTACGGCGATATTATCGCGGAGAGGACCGGGCTGGGCAGAGTCTGGATAGGCGTCATCCTTATCTCCCTGATTACCTCGCTACCGGAGCTGTTTAACGGGATAAGCGCCGTCACCCTGGTAAAAGCGCCCGACCTCGTAGTAGGTGACCTCATCGGAGCAAACGCTTTTAATTTGCTTAACCTGGCCCTCCTGGATATCATGAACCGCGGCCAGCCTCTGCTCACGGGCGCCAGTGCCACACACCGTCTTACCGGCTGGTTTAGTACGGGCATGATGCTCCTGGTGGCCTTCTCGATAGTGTTAGGCCGGTATTTTCCTTCGCTGAGTCTGGGCTGGATAGGCTTTTATTCGCCGCTGATAATCATTTTTTATCTATTAGCGATATGGAAGATTTTTTCCGCGGAACGAGAAGTATATACCGCCGAAGCCGAAATATACTGCGCGGAAGCGTCCACCGGCCGGGTGTATCTTTATTTCAGCATCGCGGCGGCTTTTATTATCGCTGCCGGTATCTGGCTGGCAGTCATCGGCGAAGAAATATCCCGGTATACCGGACTGGGACAGAGCTTCGTAGGCAGCCTTTTCCTTGCCTTCAGCACCACCCTCCCGGAGATAACCGTATCATTCACCGCCATGAGGCTCGGCGCCACGGACATGGCCGTCGCCAACATGATTGGCAGCAATCTGTTTAACCTGACCATTATTCCCGTTGCCGACCTGTTTTACGGACGCCCGCTGCTTTCGCACGTCTCCCCCGGCCACCTCATAACGGCGGGGGCGGTCTTATTGATGACGCTTCTCTTTATCAGCGCGCTCCACCTCAGGGTAAGAAGGTATTTCCGGCTGAGCTGGTGGAACCTTCCCACCATTCTCATCTTCGCGGCGGCGGCATACCTCAGTTTTCTTAACGCTTAACCGGCCTGTTTCCCGGGGGGAACCGCACAATTTCAAACGCGCATTGGTTTTGTCTGCACCTTGTTGCCGGGGTAGAAAAGACCGGCCGCGCGTGCGGGTCAGGTGGGAAGAAAGTCAACGGGAGGGGACACTACCCGGAGCCAGCCAAAACCGGATAAAACCCCCGGATTTGTAAGTTGTTCCCATTTTAAGTTACAATTAATATACAGGTTAATATAAAAAACCCTCAGGATGAAAAAAATACCATAAGGATAATACACTAATGACATTATCAACGAGCGATTTGGCAAAGGCGGAGAAGAAACAGAAATCCCCGCAGCCGGCGAGGCTGTCCACGCAGAAAATCAAGATACTGGTGGTCGATGACCACGCAATCATGAGGGACGGCATCAAGGCCCTCCTCGGGGTCCATAATGACATGGAGATAGTGGGTGAAGCCGAAGAAGGCAAACAGGCCATCGAGATGACCCATGAGCTATCTCCGGACGTTGTCGTCATGGACATCGCCATGCCGGGGATGGACGGACTGGAAGCCACCCGCCGCATCATCAAGAAAAATCCGAAGGTGAAGGTGCTTATTCTTACCCAGCATGATAATAAGGAATATATCCTTTCCACGATTAAGGCCGGGGCTACCGGTTACGTCCCGAAAAGGGCGGTAGGAGAGGAGCTCGTCTCGGCTATCCGCGCGGTACACCAGGGAGATTCATTCCTCTATCCTTCCGCGGCCACTGCCCTCATCGAAGAGTACCGGCACCAGGCAGAAGAGGTGGAGCCCTATGACCAGCTGACGGCAAGGGAAAGGGAAGTGCTGAAACTCATCGCCGAAGGACACACCAGCCGCGAAATTGCCGAGATGCTCTTTATCAGCTTGAAGACCGTCCTCGGCCACAGGAACAAGATAATGGAAAAACTGGCCCTGCACAACCGGACCGAACTGATAAAATACGCCCTTCGCAAGGGACTGGTCAGCATCGACACTTAAAAGAATAGATTCACCTCAAGACCGAGAGAGCACCGGGTTATAATCCGGTGCTTTTTTGTTCCCCGGGGACATATAAACAGAGCATATATCCGCAGAAAACGGGCTTTTAGTTGTCCTTAGAAAGAGTCCAATGCGTATTGCCCCTGTCCATCCCCGGTGCGACAATCAAGACATACTTCCGGCTTATGCCACTATCTCGCCGCGGACATACAGGAGGTGAGGTCAATGGACTGGCAGGTAATCATTGTATTAGCCGTTGCGGCGCCCTTTCTCCTCTTCCCGGCAGCCTTCGCCTGGTACCTGACCGGGGGCGGCATATACGCTGCGCTTAAAGGGAAGAAACACTCCCGACTGAGTAAAAAGGAAGCGCGCTGAAGCGGACCGCATTAAGGGCTTACTCCCCGAACCATACCCCGGACTAGTACCTGATGGAAGGGAAGAGCTTGTCTTCGGTATGGGGCAGGAAAAGAGCAGCCACGAACTCCTGCATGAAAGGCGGATAGTTCGAAAGCTCGATATTGGTCATGTTCTTGGCGATGGTCAGGGCTTTCTCAAAAGCAGGCGTTGAGAGCAGGGCGATACGCGCCCCGATGATTGAACTGTTCCCGATGAACTGTATCTTCTTCCGGTCTATGTCCGGCAGCAGACCGATGGCAACCCCCTTCTCAATGTCCAGGGAGCTGCCGAAGCCGCCGGCGAGGTATACCGCCTCCAACTGGTGAAAACCGAGACCCGTATAGTCCACGAGGGACTTTAGCGCCGCGAATACGGCGCCCTTTGACTTGATAATGTTGGCGATGTCCGTCTCCGTGATGGCGATGTCCTCACCCCCCTCCGCTTCCTCGGCCGGGGAAATGACATATTGAGGGACCCGGCCTTCCTTCACCAGTCTCTTGTCCTTGTGGGACAGGTTAAATTTACCGTCCCGGGTAATAATCCCGTTCCGGGCCAGTTCGTATATCGAGTCTATCAGGCCCGAGCCGCAAATTCCCCGGGGGCGGGCGTTCCCGATGGTGGCGATATTCACCTTGTCGCCATCGATTTTTACCTTCTCGATGGCCCCCTTTGATGCTCTCATACCCGCCTTGATGCCCCCGCCCTCGAAAGCGGGCCCCGCCGAGGCGGAGCAGCAGACCATCCACTCGTTATTGCCGACAACGATTTCCCCGTTCGTCCCGACGTCGATAAGGCACCTGATTTCGGGATGGTCGGCAAGGCCGCAGGCCAGGACGCCCGCAACGATGTCACCCCCTACATAGCTGGCGACACTGGGCAGGACCTCGATGATGCCTTGCGGATTGATATTCACCCCGATGTCCGCGGCCTTTATCTGGGGATATACCGTCGCCGTGGGAACGTAAGGTTCCAGTCTTATGGCGCAGGGCATCAGGCCCAGCAAAAAATGGCTCATGGTAGTATTGCCCGCCGCCACGGCGCAGGTAATATCCTCCAGCCTGATACCTTTTTCCTGGACCAGGGCGCGGGTCAGGGCATTGATATCGGTGATGACCGCCTCGTGCACCGGGTCCAGCGAACCCCTCCCGCAGGCGAATATCATCCGGGAGATGACATCCTCTCCGTAGCGCGCCTGGAGGTTATGGTTGCCTTCCACACCGAGGACTTTCCCCGTTTTCATCTGGACCAGCTGTACCACCACCGTGGTGGTCCCCACATCGATGGCCAGCCCGTAGTTACGGTCCGCGGTGTTACCCGGTTCCAGCTGCAAGATGCGGCCGGCCGCGTCATGGCGCGCCACGGTAGCCGTCAGTTTCCATTCGTTCTGCCGCAGGTTCTCCGCCAGGTTACGCAGGCAGTCCAGAGACATTTCGTAATCTTTATAGGTAAGTTTCTTCCTGAGTTCCCTCACTACCCGGTCGATGTCGGCGATGTTGTCCTGCATGGTAGGCTCGGGCAGTTCCAGATATACTTTGGTGACCAGGGGGTCGAAAAGAGTGGCGGGGTCGCTGGTAATCCGGTGCAGTGCCGTCTTGCCCGGCTCGCTGTAGGTGACCGGCACCCCCTCGGTAACAATCTTCTCCATTTCCAGGCGCGATTTAACGGGTACCAGCACTTCAAGGTTGTCTTCCACCCTGGTCTGGCAGGCAAGGACGTAGCCGTTCCGTATTTCCTCCCCGGAAAAGAACCCGATGGCGTGCTTGTCCGCTTTCGCTTTGCCGGAGGTTACCTTCAGGCGGCATTCCCCGCAGAGGCCCTGACCGCCGCAAAGGCTGTTAACATAGACTCCAGCCCTTTCCGCCGCCTCTAAAAGACTGACGCCTTTCTCCACCGTTACCGCTTTTTGTTCCGGGAGAAATGTTACCTTGAATTCAGCTTCTCCGGTCCCAGTCTTACCGGCCTGCGCGCGCTTTTCCGTCTTTGCTTTCCCGGCTTTAGTCATGCTTCTTTTTTACGTATACCTTTATCTCGCCGCCCTCTTCCTCCATCCCCAGAAACTCGTGACCGGTGGTCTTGGCCCACGCGGGCATATCATGTACGATACCCTTATCATCGGCGATTACTTCCAGTACCTCGCCTATTTTCAGTTCTTTAAACTTCTGGGCCGTTTTCACGATGGGCATCGGGCAGTAAAGGCCCACGCAGTCCAGCTTCTGGTCTGCTTTCATCTCTTCCTCCTCGGTAAATTAAACGCCGCCGGCTAGATAAAAAGGGTCACTTTAGAATCGGCTGCTTCGCTCAGGAAATAGGCGGCGCCGGCTACGGTAGTAACCTCGCTGCGGAAACTTTCTTTCTCCGCCGCCAGGCCCATCACTCCGCAGGTAGTGGTGCACGCAATCAGCTTGACTCCCATCTCGTGCGCCATGGTGATGTACTCATCGATGGAAGGCATATTGGCATCCTTCATCAGCCTCTTCATCATCCAGGTACCCAGGCCCAGCATATTAAATCGGGAGAGCTTGAGCCGACTGGAACCGCCCCGGTTCATGATGTTAAGCATCCTCTTCATCAGCCCTTTGCCTTTCGGGGCGCCGTCATTTTTCTTGATAACGTTCAACCCCCAGAAGGTAAAGTAGATACTGGCTTCCATGCCCATGCTGGCAGCGGTAACCGCCAGCATCAAGGCGGCTAAAGCCCTCTCCATGTCGCCGCTCAGCATGGCGATGGTCAATTTATCTTTTTTGACCATTCCGCGGCTCCCCTAACTCTTCTCGCCCTTAACCTCAGCCCCGCACTCCGGGCAGACCTTTTTATCCCGCGGAATGGCCTTGCGGCAGCTCGGGCAGTAAAACACGGTGACGCCGCAAGCCCCGCAGTACGGGAAGGCTGCCTCCGCTATCTCATCGTCGCAATAGGGACAAAAGCGGGGTTCTCTCTCTATCTTCTGACGCTCCTGTTCGCTCATTTCTGCTTCCCTCCTTCCCTTTTTTGCTGCTTGCTCCGGTAGTCTTCAATCGCCTTTTGCAGCGCCTGTGCGCCCAGGTTGGAACAATGGAACTTGTTCTTGGGCAGTCCTTCAAGCTGCTCGGCCACTGACTTGGGGGTGATTTTCATTACCTCGTCCAGCTTCTTCCCCTTCGCCATTTCACTGACCATGCTCGAAACGGCAATCGCCGCGCCGCAGCCGAACGTCTTGAATTTCACGTCTTCAAGGCGGTCGTCCTTGACCTTGATGTAGAAGGTCATCATGTCCCCGCAGACGGGGTTCCCTTCCTCTCCGATGCCGTCCGGGTCTTCTATTTCCCCCACGTTGCGGGGGTTCATGAAGTGGTCCATCACCTTTTCGCTGTAGATAGGCATTTAACTAGCTCCTTTGCCGGTCTTGTTGAATTTGGCGTAGAGAGGTGACATCTGGCGAAGTCTCTCCACTATCGGCGGGAGGACCTCCAGGACGTATTCCACGTCCTCCGGCCCGTTTCCCACACCCAGGGTAAAAAGAAGGGAACCCTGCGCCAGCTCATGGGGCAGTCCCATCGCGATGAGCACGTGGGATGCTTTGAGCGCCCGCGAAGTGCAGGCGGAGCCGCTGGAAACCGCGATTCCCTTGTTGTTCAGCAGCATTAACATGGACTCGCCTTCGATGAATTCCACGCAAAAGCTGGCGTGGCCCGGCAGCCGGTCCTGCTGATGCCCGGTGACGGCTACCCTGTCGATGACGCCGGGCAGCCCGGTGAGAAGCCGGTCGCGGAGGGGGGTAAGCTGTTTTATCCGCCGCGCCATGTCTTTCTTGGCCAGTTCCGCGGCCTTCCCCATCCCGGCGATGGCGGGGATATCCTCGGTACCGGCCCGGCGCCCTCCCTCCTGGATACCCCCGTCCAGAAGGGGAATGATGCGCACTCCCCGCCGCACCCAGAGCGCCCCGACGCCTTTCGGGCCGTAGAACTGGTTCGCAGCGAGGCTCAGGCAGTCCACTCCAAGCTTCTTTACATCCACGGGTATCGTCCCGGCCGTAGCCACGGCATCGGTATGAAAGGGGATGTTCCTTTCCCTGGTTATTTTGGCAATCTCCCGGATGGGCTCTATCGAGCCTACCTCGCCATTGGCGTGCATGACGGATACCAGGACGGTATCATTCCTGATATTGCGGCGCACTTCCTCCGGGTCAACCATGCCGTTCCTGTCCACGGCGACGGTGGTCAACTCAAAGCCCCATTTCTCCAGCGTTCGCGCCGAATAGAGCACGGAAAAATGCTCGATGGCAGAGGTAATCACATGTTTACCCTTCGCCTGCTGCGCTAGCGCCAGCCCCTTTATCGCGAAGTTATTGCTCTCCGTGCCGGAGCCGGTAAAAATAATCTCCTCCGGGTTAGCCCCGATGAGGTCCGCCACGCGGCCCCGCGCCATCTCCAGCGCTTCCCTGGCGGCATCACCCCAGTCATGCAGAGAAGAGGGATTACCGAAATCATCACCCAGGAAGGGCATCATGGCATCGCGGACTTCCGGTAATAAAGGAGTTGTGGCAGTATGGTCCAGATATACCTTTTTCATCTCCACACCTCCTGTCAGCAGCTTAAGTCCCAGGTAAGGAGCGCTCAGCTATCCTGTTTCGTCAGTCACCCACAATCTTAGCAGAAAGAAATAACAAAGTCATCACTTCATTCGCGGAATTATCTTACAGAATTATTACATTCCGGTAACGCTTAAAACCGCTGGGCAATCTTGCTATTTACGTCCGGTCATCGGTGAAAGGGCCCTGAGCTTGGAGACAATTACCGGCAATACGTCCAGGACTCTCTCGATGTCTTCTTCCGTATTCCACCTCCCCAGGCTAAAGCGAAGGGAGCCGTGCGCGAGCCACTGGGACACACCCATGGCCAGGAGCACATGCGAAGCCTCAAAACTGGAGGAACTGCAGGCTGACCCTGTGGCCACGCAGATACCTTCGAGGTCCAGCCCGAGCAGCATGGATTCACCTTCCACGAAATCGAAACTCATGTTGGCATTGTTGGGCAGCCGTTTCTCGGGGTGGCCGTTGAGGTACGTATCGCCGATTTGTTCAAAAATCCCGGAGATGAGCTTGTCACGCAGGCCGGTTATCCGTTCCGCCTCTCCGGCCATCTCACCCCGGGCTATCTCCGTGGCCTTTCCGAAGCCGACTATGCCGGCAATGTTTTCGGTGCTTGCCCGCCGCCCGCTCTCCTGTTCTCCCCCGTGCATGAACGGGATGATTCTGGTGCCTTTTCTGATGTAGAGCGCCCCCACCCCCTTGGGACCGCTCAGCTTATGGGCCGACATCGAGAGAAGGTCAACGCCTAGAGCGTCAACATTAACCGGCACGTGCCCGGCAGCCTGGACGGCATCGGTATGAAAATAAACTCCGGCCTCCCTCGCGATTCCGGCGATGTCACGAACTGGCTGGATAGTACCCACCTCATTGTTAGCGTACATAACCGATATGAGGACCGTCTTATCCGTTATCGCCTTTCTTACGTCATCAGGGTCAACCAGTCCGTACCTGTCTACCGGGAGATAGGTCAGGGCACAGCCCATTTCCTCAAGGAACTTGCCCGTCTCCAGCACGGCGTGGTGCTCGACGGCGCTGGTAATAATGTGGTTCCCCCGGTCCCTGTTCCCGAAAGCGATGCCCTTGAGGGCAAAGTTATCCGCCTCCGTACCGCCGCTCGTAAACACGATTTCTTCGCTCCCGGCTCCGATGAGTCCGGCTACTTTGACCCTCGCCTGTTCCCGCGCTTCTTTCGCCTCCTGCCCGTAGGAATAGAGGGCGGAGGGATTACCGAAATTATCGGTGAAACAGGGAAGCATCGCCTTCACCACTTCGGGGTGAACGGGCGTAGTCGCGGCATAATCAAGGTATATCCGTTTCATGGCTCTCACCCTTCGACGATATCCCCGGTAACCGGGTCTACCCTGACTCCCTTTCCGGCCACCCAGGCCACGCCGCGCTCAATCTCGCCTTCGTCCCCTTCCAGTTCCAGCAGCACCCAGCCCTTATTTTCCGATACGTCGGCGCGGCGGATGTTGGTCACCACCTTGAACCGGCGAGCGAGGTTATAGATGATCGGTTCCTTAATCAGGTCCTGGGGAAAGGTGAACATTACTTGTCTCTTGGCCATGCCATCCTCCTCTATCTTTTCCGGTAATCGGCGACTCTCATACCAGGTCCCCGAGCACCTCCGCGACTGACTCAAGGGTAGGCTGTACCCGGAAAGGCTGAACCACGTCCGCTACGACGTCCTGGGTCCTCGGCCCGGCACCCGTGATGTAAGCCACGGTGACTTCATGTCTCTTTATTATACCCGAAGTGGCCAGTTTCTTTAAGACCCCGATAACCACCCCCCCGGCGGCTTCCGCAAAAATACCCTCCGTCTGGGCCAGCAGCTTCATCCCGGCGATGGCCTCCTCGTCAGTGACAGCGGCGGCGCCCCCTCCCGTCTGCCGGGCGACCCTCAAGGCATAGAAGCCATCGGCCGGATTTCCGATGGCGATAGACATGGCGATGGTATGCGGCTCCACCGGATGTACGTGGAGACTACCCGACTGAAAAGCGTTGACGATGGGCGACGAGCCTGCCGCCTGGGCGATGAACATATGGGTATTTACCGGCTGGACCAGGCCGAGCATGGCCAGCTCGTCTATTCCTTTCCATATCCTGGTAAAAAGCAGGCCGGACGCCGCCGGCGCCACCACGCAATCGGGAGTCCGCCACCCCAGCTGCTCGGCTACTTCATAGCCCAGCGTCTTGCTACCCTCGGCGTAATACGGCCGGAGCTTGATATTGATAAATCCCCAGTCGTATTTTTGCGCCAGCGCCGCGCAGAGACGGTTGACATCGTCATAGCTGCCCTCCACCGTCACCAGCGTCGGATTATAAATCGCTGCTCCCACCAGTTTGCCGGGTTCTACCGATGCGGGGACAAAAACATAGGCCTTCATACCGGCCTTGGCAGCGTGGCCCGCGACGCTGGCGGCGAGGTTTCCGGTAGAAGCGCAAGCCACGGCGCTGAAGCCGAACTCCCTGCCTTTGGTCACAGCCACCGAGACCGGCCTGTCCTTGAACGAATAGGTCGGATTGAGGCAATCATTCTTAATATACAGATTATCAAGCCCCAGTTCCCGGCCCAGGTTTTCAGCTTTGACCAGGGGTGTAAAACCGGTACCGAGGTCTATTTCCTGGTCCTCGACCGGAAGCAGGTCGCGGTAGCGCCACATGCTCTGCGGCCCGGCGGCGATTTTCTCCCGGGTCACTTCCCCGGCCATCGCCTTATAGTCATAATTAACCTCCAGCGGACCGAGGCAAAACTCGCAGATATTCATCGGCTGCAGGGGGTATTCCTGACCGCATTTCCGGCAGCGTAGACTTTTGGCGTAACCCACTTCTTCCTCCTTCAGGAGCCTTTAAGCGCCTGTTCGATGTCCTCAATCAGGTCCTCAACATTCTCCAGTCCTATGGATAGACGGACAAGCCCTTCGCCGATGCCCGCTTTTTCACGGTGCTCTTTCGGCATCGATGCATGGCTCATCGTCCCCGGGTGCTCTGCCAGGGATGCCGCTCCCCCCAGTGACTCCGCCAGGGCGAATATCTTCAGCCGTCTCAAAAAACGGGCGGCCGCCTCATAGCCTCCCTTAAATTCAAAAGAGACCATCCCGCCGAACCCTTTCATCTGCCTCCGGGCAATATCATGACCCGGATGTGACGGCAGGCCGGGAAAGAAGACCTTTTTCACCGCGGGTTGGCCAACCAGATATTCGGCAACCGCGCGGGCGTTCTCCGCATGCTGCTTCATCCGCACCGGAAGAGTCTCAATCCCGCGCAGCACCAGCCAGCAGTCGAATGGAGACGCGCAGGTGCCCATCGCGTTCAGCAGGAACTGCACTTTCTCTGTCTGCTCGTCGGTGGTGGTAACCACGGCCCCGCCGACGACATCACAATGTCCGTTAAGATATTTCGTGGTGGAATGCACGATTATGTCAATCCCGTATTCAATCGGTTTCAGGAAATAAGGAGTGGCGAAGGTATTATCAATTACCGTGGTAATGTTACGTTTCCGGGCCACATCGGCCACCATCTCCAGGTCGACGATGTTCAGCAGCGGGTTCGAGGGCGTTTCCATCCATATCATCCGGGTGTTCGGTTTTATCTCCCGCTCGATTTTCTCCCGACTGTCCAGCCGCAGGAAGGTTACTTCCACGCCCAGACGGCACATGACGTCCTGAAAAAGGCGATAGGTCCCTCCGTAGACGTCATCCCCGCAGATAACGTGTTCGCCGGCGTGCAGCATGTGGGCGACGGTAGCTTCCGCCGCCATGCCGGTGGCGAAAGCAAATCCGGCTTTTCCGCCTTCCAGGCTGGCGATGGTATCCTCCAGTACTTTCCTGGTGGGATTGGCCGTGCGCGAATAGTCGAAGCCCCTGGTCTTCCCCAGGTCTTCAAAGGCAAATGTCGATGTCTGGTAAATAGGCACGGCAATCGCGCCGTAAGCCGGGTCGGGCCGCTGCCCGCTGTGAATGGCTAAAGTCTCAAATTTCATCTCTTCTTTCCTATTCTAGGCTCCACTCCCGGAAATATGGCTATTTCTGGTAAAGGTCCTGGAAGAGCCAGGTGGAGAGGTAGCGCTCACCGGTATCAGGCAAAACCACCACAATTAGCTTGCCTTTATTCTGCGGCCGCTTCGCTATCTCCACGGCTGCCCAGACCGCCGCTCCCGAGGAAATCCCCGCGAGTATGCCTTCTTCCTTGGCCAGCCTCCGGGCCATTATCCCCGCATCTTCGTTGGCGACCTGCACAATCTCGTCAATCAGTTCCACCCGGAGCACATCAGGCACAAACCCCGCGCCAATGCCCTGTATCTTATGCGGCCCGGGTTTCCCCCCGGAAAGCACCGGGGAGTCCTTTGGTTCCACGGCAATAGCCTGGAACCGGGGCTTCCGCGCTTTAATCACCTCGGCGACGCCGGTGATGGTTCCTCCCGTCCCCACGCCGGCGACGAGAATATCCACCCGGCCATCCGAATCCCGCCATATCTCTTCCGCCGTAGTCAGGCGGTGTATTTCCGGGTTGCCCAGGTTCTTGAACTGCTGGGGCACAAAGTAGTTCGGATTTTCGGCCGCAAGCTGCTCCGCCCTGCGCACCGCCCCGGGCATTCCCTCCGCGCCGGGGGTGAGCACCAGCTCCGCGCCGAGGATAGCCAGAAGCTGTCTCCGCTCCAGGGACATCGTATCCGGCATGGTCAAAATAAGACGGTAGCCCCTCGCCGCACAGACGAAAGCAAGGGCGATGCCCGTATTCCCGCTGGTAGGCTCGACGATAACCGAGTCCGCGTTAAGAAGCCCCCTTTCCTCGGCGCTGGCTACCATGGCCGCCCCAATCCTGTCCTTCACGCTACCCAGCGGATTGAAAGACTCCAATTTGGCTACGACCTCCGCTCCGGCACCGGCCGTTATCCGGTTCAACCTTACCAGGGGCGTATTCCCGATGAGTTCAGCGGAATCACGGGCAATGCCCCTGGTCAACTGCGGCATCTCGATTGTCTTGTATTTCAGTTTTTTTACCCTCGGTTCTCGTTCCATATGCTCCTCCTCATTTATCCGTTAGCCTGTGAGGTCCGGGTCAATTTGCCAATGTATGTTTCGTAAAGCTGTCGGGCCAGCTCCTCGTCGATAATGTTCTTGATGATGGCACGCCCATCCGGAAAGACGATGATTTCCCTGTCATCGTCGTGAAACTGCAACATATGCTCACCACATTCCACCTTTCCCATTTTGCCAAGCCGGGCTGCAAGCTCCTGAAGGTCTATTCCGCTTATACCAGCGTTTACCACCTGCACCGCCCGGCTCTGCCCGCAGAGCGAGGTTGTCTTCAAGGCGAAGGCGCTTTCCAGGAACTCGTATTTACCATGGCAGGCGGGGCAGTCCTCACGCTTCCCGAGTTCAAGGGTATTGCACGTACACCTCCACACATCGATGATGGTAAGCCCGCGGTTTACCTCCCCACCGACCAGTATTTTCATCGCCCCGGTGGCCTGAAGCGCCCCGATGACCGCGGGGACGGTACCCACGACCCCAGCCGTTTCGCAGGTAGGCGCAGTACCGGGTCCGGGCAGAGCGGGAGTGATGCACCGGTAGCAGGGAGTCTTCCCCGGAATGACCGTCATAGTCATCCCGACAGAGGCTACCGCCCCGCCGTAAACCCAGGGAATGCCGTGTTTCAATGAAACATCATTTAACAGAAACCGGGTCTCGGCATTGTCCAGTCCATCCAGGATAACATCCGCCCCGGAGCAGAACCTTTCGATATTGGTGAAATTAACATCCGCGACGATGCCTTCGACGTCAACGAAGGAGTTGATTCGGCTGAGGTGTCTCGCCGCGGCTACCGCCTTGGGAAGCCTCTCCTTGATATCGTCTTCGGTAAAAAGCACCTGGCGCTGAAGGTTGTGCTCCTCGATAAAGTCGCGGTCCACAATCCGTACTTTTCCGACCCCGGCACGCACCAGCAGGTTGGCGATGTTACCCCCCAACGCCCCGCACCCGATGACCACCGCCGTGCTTTTTATCATCTTCTCCTGGCCCGCCTCACCGATGCCGGGAAACACGGTCTGCCGGGAATAACGATGTCGCAAATGCCGGTCAATCATGTGCCGCTCTCTCCCCCGTCATGCTCAAAGAGCCTTTTAGATGTAATACATGGCATATGCCGGTTCTTCTTTCTCCTTCTGGCGTTCCACAAGGTCCTGAAGAGACGTCACCTCCAGGACGCTATCCATGGCTGTCTTCACTTCGCTCCAGACGTCCCGTGTCACGCAGGACTCGGAACGCAGGCACCTCCGCGGGTCATCCACGCAGTCCACGAGGGCCAGCGAACCCTCCAGCAGCCTGACCACCTCGCTCAGTTTTATCTCACGGGGGGGCCTTGCCAGGTAAATGCCCCCCCCTACGCCGCGCACGCTATGCAGTATGCCGCCCTGTACCAGGGTGGCGACTAAATGTTCCAGGTAGGACAGGGAAATCTGCTGTCTTTCCGCGATGTCTTTCAGGAGAATCGGCGCTTCATCCTGATGAAGCGCGATATCCAGCAGCGCCCTCATCCCGTAACGTCCCTTGGTGGAAATCTTCATCCTCACCTCGTTTAAACCATCGGAAATAATTGTTTAGTGTTTTTGTCGACAATATATATCGTAGCAGCAAGGTAAATAAAAGTCAACAGGTGCCATTACGCGTGGCGAATTTCCGAGGCGGCCCGGGGAAAAAAGTGTCTTCGATATCTATCGAAGAACGTTTTTTACCAGCATCAACATTACCTTGACTTATAAATGGACATAAATTAACATGCTACTAGCATTGCCAATGACAATAAAAATCCCATAGTGTGCAGATTAATATTTGGAGGTTTATATAATGGGTGTTGCCACCAAAGAACAATATATCGAAAGGCTGAGGAAGCAAAAGCCTGTCGCCTACCGGGCCGGGCAGAGAATGGAGAACATCGTTGATGACTATGAAATACAGCTGGGCATAAACTGCCTGGGCACTACCTTTGAAAGCGCCAATGACCCCAAGTATAGCGACTTAGCGACCCTTAAATCCCCCCTGATTAACGAGAAGATAAACCGCTGGACCAACCTGGTAACCAGCCCCGAGGATGCGGTAGCCAAGGCGCAGTTGATGATGACCGTAGCGGGAGACTACAGCTGCCCCTGTGTCTACCGGTGCATTACCAGCGACCGGGTTAACCTTGCCTGGGTGGTAAGCTACGAGATTGATAAAAAGTATGGCACCCATTACCACGAGAATGTCAAAAGGATTGTGAAAGAGATCCAGGAGAAAGACCTGGTCATCGGCGGGGGCACCGTTGACCCCAGGGGAGACCGGAGCCTGAGACCTGTTCAGCAGCCGGAGATGTTCGTCCGTGTGGTGGATAAAGGCAAGGACGGCATCGTGGTGCGGGGAGCGAAAGCCCACAGCACCGCGGCTATCTATGCAGACCTGCTTTCGGTTATTCCCGGCAAGCCGATGAAAGAAGATGAGAAAGACTTTGCCGTCGGTTTCTTTACCCCTCTGGATGCCGAGGGCGTAAAGATGATAGTCAGGGGTATCCCGGAAGTAAGCAAGACTGAACCCCTCGCCAATATGATTGGCAGGCAGTATGGACACAGCGAGGTATTTGTCATATATGATAACGTTTTCGTTCCCTGGGAAAACGTCTTCATGTGTGGTGAATATGATGCCACTTATCTCATCGCCGCCATCGGTTCGGGCCACCACATGCTGAGTAAATGCTCCTGCAGGACCGCAGCCATGCAGCTGGACATCGGGGCTACCGCTCTCATCGCTGAGATGAACGGCACCAGCAAAGCCCCTCATATTAATAGTTACATTGTCGAAATGATAATGAACCGGGAAATCGTCAAGGCTTGCGCCATCGCCGCGGCCACCACGGGTCACATGCATGAATCCGGTGCGTACATCCCCAATGGCGTCCCGGCCCAGACCGGCAAGGTCTTTGCGGCAAGGAAGCTGGGGGAACACAGGTACTACATGCAGGACGCTGCGGGAGGTCTTACCCAGACGATGTCCCACGAGAAAGACTTGCTCAATCCGGAAACCCGTGAGTATCTGGAGAAATATCTCCAGGGTAAGGCCGGCATACCGGTGGAGGACCGCTTCCGGGCCTTCAAGCTGGTTGAGGAGCTTACCTCATCTCCGTTCGCGGGGTGGTACCATGCCATGTGCATTACCGGCGGCGGTGGACCCGAAATCTTGAGGCAGGCCGTTAAATGGGAGACCGATATCAGCAAGTTCGTGGAAAGGGCAAAAGCCGTCGCGGGGATATCTACGTAGATTATGGGCTCATCCTCGCGCGCTAGACTGATACCCTTGTAACTCCTGATTACAAATAAGATAGCTTCCTGAGCTGGAGGTCGATACTGAAGGGCGCCATGGGGCGTAGCTGATTATTTTCTCTTTTCCGTTGCCCTATCAAGGTCCTGGTTTTCTCCAGAGTACCTAAATATTTTACCTTTTAAGTACCGATGCTTGGCCCACCAGTGCTTACGCAAGGCTGCCCTCCGAATCTTCCCCGCTCTCGAGTTGACACTGGCTTCAAAGTAGGTGGCCGAATCATTTGGCTTTCCTGCTCATATCACCGCCTAGACTTGGAAATGATTGACCCTCACGTCAAATTAGGAACAGCCCAAAATAGCGATTTGGGTGGTAACCTCCTTGGGGGCTAGTCATTATTTAATTGCTGTTATCGTAAACCTTATTGTAAAACGTATTAAACCTGTTTTCTTAACCATTAATTACTCCTCTTGTTAACCTTTATAATAGTTAATTTAGATATTCCGAGGATAACACCTCCTTCCTCATATTACGCCATACCCATGGGAATTAGCATGTCAGCGTTTTCTGTGTCACTATTGAAAATCGTTTTGACAATGATCTAAATGTTTTTCCAAAAATCACGGGGTCTTTGCACGAGTTCAATAACGAGCCCACAAATGGGATCTGGCTCGAAGTGGGTGGTACCTCCTCCCCCGGTAGGCCGTCTCCCCCTTGCCAGTACTTTGAGGCCCCTTCCGGAGAGTTCCAGTTCGGCGTTATCAATATCATCAACAAAAAAGCCAAAGTGATGAACGCCCGGGCCGTGGTTTTTCAAAAACTCCATGTAGATAGAATCATCATCTTCTAAGGGCTGGATTAATTCAAGCTCTATGTTACCCGCTTGCGCGAAGCGGAGTTCCGTTTTGAACTGAATGGATTTTCCACGCTTTGTTCTCTCTGTAATAGGTGATACGCCACTTGGACCTTTCCGGAAAGGTCCCATACCTAAAGAAGAAAAATAATCGACTGCTTCATCTATATTTTTTACGACGATAGCAATTTGATTGATGCAAGCTAATGGCGACTTTCTCATCTCATTATTCTTCATTTTCACTAATTACTAAATCCATATGTAATGGCGTGCGGATGTTCTGATATTGAGGCTATTATTACGTATTTTATGCGCATGATTGGGCTTTGTCAAATTACACATAATTAACTTTATCTCCCACTATTGGACATTTTTTATATTTTTATTTGTATAATAGATTCTATATAATCTATTCATCTTACTTATTAATCAGTTCATGGTAAGATTGGCAATAGACGAATATGCTAATATTTAAATTTCAAAATTGACAACAATGTTATTCAATCGTAGAATATGGAAAAAGATTCACTTTAGCAGACCCTTCAGTAAAGAAACCGAAACTACAAATAAAGGAGTGCTCTAAGACATGATAATAGATTTCAGAGTCCGCCCGCCAACCGGTACATTCCTCTCTCTCTCCATCGCCAGTAAAGGTTCCCTTAGCAGCCCTACCCGTGTCGGTGTCGAGCCTGCGCCCTCATTTATACAGAATTCGATGGACCTGTTCATCAAAGAGATGGATGAAGCCAATGTTACCAAGGCAGTAATCATGGGCAGGCAAGCCTCCGCTAAGCACGGAAATGTGCCAAATGATGAAATCGCTGAAATTGTCCGAAATTATCCCGGGCGATTCATTCCTTTTGCCGGTATCAGCACCACAGATATCAAAGCTGCTTTGATTGAGATAGAGAGAACTGTAAAAACGCTGGGATTTAAGGGAGTCGCTGTTGATCCTGGCTGGGCGGAAACACCGCTCAAAGCGGATGACCGAAGATTGTATCCTATTTATGCCAAGTGTGACGAACTGGGGATACCGGTATCAATCACAGCCAGTATTTACGTCGGGCCGGACATCGGCTTTAGCTTGCCGATAGCAATTCAGCGCATCGCCCAGGACTTTCCTTCATTGTCAGTTCTCGTTGTGCATGGCGCGTGGCCATGGGTTAATGAAATGGTAGGCATATGTTTTAATAACAAGAATATTTGGTTGGTCCCGGATGTATACATGAATATTCATGGCATGCCTGGAGCAACACATTTTATTGAAGCGGCAAACTATTACCTGGGTGATCGGTTATTATTTGCAAGTAGTTATCCATTACGCCCGATAAAAGATAGTATCGAGGAATTTCTCAGCTTGCCGATAAAAGATGAGGTAAAGGAGAAGGCCCTTTATACCAATGCGGCACGCTTATTGGGTCTGCTATGACCTTAACCTATTATTTTCAGAATAACCAGTGTATGTAACAACCCTGGCTACTAATACCTGATCAAGTAGCATGGCGCGTGGCCTCGCTTAATGGTAAATATCCATAAACAAAAGGTCTTGGCTTTCGGTTATTCGCCAGGAAGGAGCATAAGTGATGGTACTCGAGAGACTTTTTAGCCCCGGTTATATCGGGAATATGAAACTTAAAAACCGGATTGTCATGGCACCTATGGGCACAAATCTAGCTAATCCTGACGGTAGCATTAGTGAGAGTCTTATCAGTTACTACGAAGCGCGAGCCAAAGGTGGGACAGGTTTAATTATCGCAGAAATTACGACACCGGACGAACGAGCCAGGACCAAGCCTTTTCCAACGGGAATATGGAGCGATAGCCACATTCCCGGATGGCGAGAACTAGCTCATGCCGTGCACGCTCATGGCACAAAAATTGCCGTACAACTAGGCCATCGGGGAAGGCAACAAACCGCTGCCATACAGGGGGAACAGCCTGTAGCACCATCCCCCATACCCTGTCCTGTTATTCGGGAAGTGCCCAGAGAACTAACTATTGCAGATATCGAAGAGCTTATCGAGAAATTCGCTCAGGGAGCCAGAAGGCTGAAAGAAGCGGGAATTGACGCGGTCGAGCTTCATGGTGCCCACGGATACTTGATTGGGGAATTCATGTCTCCATATTTTAATAAACGAGCAGACAGCTATGGAGGCGATATGATGGGTAGGCTGAAATTCCCTCTTGAAATGATAAAAAGGGTTAGAGAAGAAGTCGGCCCGGATTATCCATTAATCTTTCGATTAAATGCGGTAGATGGGGCGCCGGGTGGCATTGACTTAAGCGAATCCAAGCGTATGGCGCCCATCATTGTCGCAGCAGGTGTGGACGCGGTGGATGTCTCTGTCGGAGTCTATGGAGGTAGCCTTTTTATCAATCCCCCTATGGGATTCCCATACGGTCTATACGCCCACTATGCTCAGGCAATCAAAGAGGCCGTTACGGTGCCGGTTATAGGTGTAGGGAGAATCAATGACCCGCGGCTAGCGGAAGAAATTTTAGAAATGCGTCAGGCTGATTTTATTGCCCTAGGGAGGTCTCTCCTCGCTGACCCTGACCTGCCGAACAAGGCAGAGGCCGGCAATTTCGAAGATATCAGGCCTTGTATCGGCTGTACTCAGGGGTGCCTCGCCCGCAGTTCGTTTGGAGGTGAACCGACGCTTGCCTGTACCTGTATGCTCAATCCTACGATTGGCAGGGAAAGAGCGATGACGATAGGCAAGGCGGAACAACAGAGAACCATATTTATTGCCGGAGGCGGCCCTGCCGGGCTTGAATCAGCGAGAGTTGCGGCTGAGAGAGGGCACAAGGTTGTTCTTTATGAAAAATCGGACAGGCTCGGTGGACAGTTAAACATTGCTGCCATACCTCCTTTCAAGCAGGAGGTCACCCTGGCCATCAAATATTATACCAATCAATTATCAAAATTAGGGGTTAGAGTAGAACTCGGCAAGGAGTTGACAGTTGAAGCAGTGGAGAGCCTGAAACCGGACATAGTCATCCTTGCCACCGGAGGAAGCCCCTATGTCGCATCAAACATACCTGGAATCAACAATAAGAATGTGGTCCTGGCTAATGATTTGCTATTAGGAAAGACTGCCGTAGGTAATAAGGTAGTAATCGTCGGTGGCGGATTTGTCGGGTGTGAGACTGCGGACTTCCTTGGTGAGAGAGGTCATCAGATAACTATCCTTGAAATGCGGGAAGATATCGGCCTCGATATAGCCGGGACATATAAGGTGGCCCTAATGAGGAGGCTTACCCACCAAGGGATAAGGAAAGTGACTTCAGCAACCCTAGTGGGGATAACTGATGACGGAGTGGTCATAAAAAAGGATGGCCGCGAGGAAACTATAAGCGGGATAGACAGCGTGGTCCTGGCGATGGGTGTCAGCCCGGTCAACGAGCTTTCAGAAAAACTTAAGGATAAGAGGGCCGAAGTCTATGTTATCGGAGACGCGTCCAAGCCCGGAAATGCCCTCACCGCCATTGCTGAGTCTACACAACTAGCAAGAAAGCTATAACAATAAGGTTTACCAATCTAATTAACAATTTCGGGAAGGTTGCCTGATTTACCCCTGCGCCATTGCCAGACTGCCAGTGGCACGAAGATTAATAAACCAAAGATAAACATAATGTAATTATGAGTAATGGTATAACCAAGTAGCCCGGCTGTGGAAAGAACCCAAAACAGACGTTCCCGGAGATGAGTCTTCACAAAGAAATGACCATATAATACCACAACTATCGCCGCAAGAGCGAGAGATACGGCGATGATGGCGACAGTGCCTTCGAGGGGGGATTCGGGACGCAGGAGTAATACCGGACTGAAAATCATAACATAAGGCAACACAAAGCCCGCGATAGCCAATCTGAACCCCTCCAAACTCGTTTTCATGAAATTTCCGCCTGCCATCGCAGAACTAGCCATTGAACCAAATGCCACCGGTGGTGTTACCGTCGAAAATATGGCATACCAGAAGGCAAAAAAGTGAGCCGCTATCGGTAACACACCCATTCTCACCAGGGCTGGTACCACTATTACTGCGACAATGACGTAGGCTGCCAGTGAGGGCATCCCGATACCGAGGAAGAGTGACAGCAACATGGTGATTACCAAAGCCAACCACAACTGCCCGCCACTTACTGTTTCCACGATATTGGCGATAGTTATTCCCAGTCCGGTAGTGATAACAGTCTGAATCAACATGCCAATCATCGCTATCGCGACAGCGATTTTCGCGCCAATCAGAGCGCCATTGGTAAATCCGGTGACATATGTCTTAAAAGAGATGCGTGTCTCCTTTCTGAATAAGGGGACAACCAATGCTGATATGGTCGCATAAAATGCGGCGTACATCGGTGTAAACCTGAGTATCAGCAGGGTGAAGATTACACCCAGGGGTATGATAAAAAGCGGTCCCCTCAGAATAATCTCATGCATATCTATTTTCTCAGAGGGGCGAGGTATCTTGTTTTTATATGCCATTACTTGGACACCGAGAGCTACGGACAGATAAAATAATGACGCGGGAATAAACGCCGCAAGGCACACATCGATATATGCTATGCCCAGAAAGTTGGCCATTAGAAAAGCCACCGAACCCATTACCGGCGGTGTCATTTGTCCGCCACTCGAAGCCGTGGCTTCGATGGCACCCGCCTGTTCCGGCGTATAACCCATTTTTTTCATCAAAGGAATAGTAAACGATCCGGTAAGGGCTACATTAGCCACGGCAGCTCCCATAGTCATTCCGACGAGCGCACTGGAAAATACTGCGGTCTGACCGGCTCCGCCCGCGAGTACTTTTCCGAGCATCCTGCCTACCTGAAGGAAAAATCCCTGGACCCCGATTGTCGCAATCATTCCTCCAAAGATAATAAACAAGAAAATGAAATCAGCAGAAATCCCAAGAAATCCGAAGACGCCATTTAATCCAATACCCAGCATTGAAAGTACATAGCTGGCTTTGTAAGTGCTATGTTGCAAAGGTGGGGGAAGAAGATGTCCATAAAAAAAATAGAGAATAAATGCTATCGTAAGTAAAGGCAGGATCCAGCCCCAGGTCTGCCGTGTGGCCTCAAGAACGACGATAGTCAGGATAATCCCCATCAGCCAGTCAACTGGCTCCCTGATAAAACCAACCGATATTTCAAGGTGTTCGATTCGCACTAAAACATAAAGACAAACCGTTATACCGCTGATTATCAGAAGAATAAGAAGCGGCCAAAGGCTGCGTCTCTTCGTATGTTTAAGTGTACTTAGGAATACCAGGGTAAGGGCAAAAGCTAAATGGGTAGCTTGGTGCTGAAAGGCACCCCAAATAAGGTACTGTGTGGAAACAAGATGGTAAGCTGCCATCGCACAGGCGACAACGATTATTAATATGTTTATGAATCTCAATTTACTGTCTTGTTCCACAAGTTCAATCCTATCCCTAAGAAGAGGGGCCATATAGGCCCCTCTTCTCGTGATATTCGCGCGGGTCGCTTATTCGGGAAGAGTTATTCCAGCTTCCTCAAAAGCTCGAAGAGCACCGGGATGAGCTTTGGACTTGGTTATGCCAAAAGCAAGGTACTCCGGGGTATAGGCGTTACCCAACGCGTGATACTCGGCGAATTTATCGTAATGGTCCAGATGTAACTTTGTGAACTCATAAGCGATATCTTCAGGGAACACGTCTTTTACCCAGTGTCCGGATAACATAGACCACCCGAAGAGATCCTCAGTCTGATACTCCAGGGTGCCGGCGGGTATTACCGAGCCGGGTAGAGGCATCCCGGTCTTCTTAATAACATTTTCGGTATTTTCCTTTCCCCAGCTGATATAATTGAACCTTTTTCCAGCTCCAATCAGTTCCTGATCGGCATCCTGCCATGTCCAGTTATTGGTTGCCGGGTTCCCCACCAATCCAACGATGGCAGCATCCACCAAACCGTCGAGCAATGCGCGTACGCCGTTAGCGGGAGACACATATTGCACGTCAATCTGGTCCAATATACCCAGTCCATCCCTCAGGAAATAGTCCGGTACAATAGCCCAGGCTATTTGCGCTTTGCTTCCGAGGGCAAGTTTCTTGCCCACTAAATCATTCACCGTCTTAATATTCGGATCAAAGGTAGCGATAGCATACCAGGAAATCAGATAGGTCACTAATTGCCTCATCCCAACGATTCTGGTTGTGAAAGGAGCCAGACCATTGCGGGCTAGATAGTCCTGAGCAAGATTGTTACCTATTATGGTTTTCCCCCAGAGTTCGGGGCTCTCCTCCAAAGCTTGTTGGTTATAAATAAACCCGGGTGTTTCAGCAGTGGTTCCACGAAGCCAAGGGTGATATTTTTTCATCAAATCGGACGCTGCCGTGGTTATTACATAAGAGGGGACTCCAAATGTGCCGCCCATCATGTCGACACGCACCTCAGGATGAGCCGTCGCTGTGGGGGTCGGAGAAGACGTTACGGTGACGGTCGGCGCGGGTGCCTGGGTGCACGCTGTTACCACGAGAAACAATGTCAGGACAAGACTTAGCAAGATACTGAATCGCTTGAACATCATACCCTCCTCATTTAACCTTGATAAATCTATACGGAATTAATCCTTTTACAAGATTTACCACCTCCTCTACTACAATATTTCACTCAGAAAAAGGTAGAAAGGCAACGATTTAAGGAGTTGGCTGTTTCAACCATTTGGATTTTGCATATTGTACCGTATAATTTTTCCATCTGTCAAATTAATAAAGACATTTCGTATCAACCGTGACTTTAGCTGCATGCACTATTTGATGATCTGTTCCAGTTTATATTCCTTCTCGGCTGTTTGTACCCTTCATGGATTATGATTGGAATTCGTTTTCGTGGTGGCACAAGTCATTCTAATGAATGTTCAACTGTTAACATGATAAATATTCCGGCCTCCGCGTATCGAAATGGAGCCGGCTCGTCTGATTTCCAATGCTTCCGGAAATGTTATTATCCAGGGCTCGGAATACCTTCTCTTTAACATGGTATGCTTCAGGTCTTGCATAACACAATCATAAATATCTATAATTAGAAATCTGCTAATGTAACCCTCCCACCCTATACTTTATGAATACAATTCAGAGAATCGCGAAAAACACCATCGTTCTGATAATCGGTGACCTCGCTACGGCGGTCATCGGTTTTTTCTTTATCATTTATGTTGCCCGCTATCTCGGCACGGAGGGATTCGGCGTTCTTTCCTTCGCCCTGGCTTTCACGGCTATTTTCAACGTGCTTACGGATATCGGCTTGAGCACTTTAACCACCCGTGAAGTTGCCAGGAAAAAGTCCCTGACGAGGAAGTATCTGGGGAATATTTTCACTCTAAAAATGATTCTGGCTGTTACTACCTTTGGACTGATTGCTCTGGTTATTAACCTTATGGATTATCCCGCTGAAACGGTAAACGTGGTTTATCTTATCGCCATATCAGTGTTTCTAAGTTCTTTTAATCTCATGTTCTACTCCATCTTTCATGGTTTCGAAAAAATGGAGTTTGTAACCATAGGTAAGATTTTGCAGAGTGCGATGCTCCTGACCATCACACTAATTGCCATTACTCAGGGAGCCGGAATAATCACTATCGCCTTAATATATCTTGAGGCAAATCTCATTAGCTTAATTTACAGCTTCATAATATCAGCATTGAAGTTTGCTAAACCGAGTCTGCGGTTCGATGTATCTTTCTGGAAGGAAACTCTATGGAAGGCTTGGCCTTTCGGTTTGACGTTAGCCTTTTCTGCTATATATTACTGGATAGATTCAGTTATGCTCTCCATGATGGCCGGTGAAGAGGCTGTTGGCTGGTATAACGCTGCTTATAGAATGGTACTTGCTTTGTTATTTATACCTAGCGCCTATTGTCGTTCCATCTATCCCGTTATGTCAAGATATTTTATATCCGCGAAAAATTCCCTGAGTTTCGCGCTTGAGAAATCTGTTAAATACATGATAATTATCGCTGTTCCAATCTGCATCGGTACTACTCTGCTGGCTAAGGATTTGATATTATTATTATTCGGGAATGAATACTACTCATCTATCTTGGCACTACAAATTCTTATCTGGACAGCATTATTCATTTTTATCAGTACTGTTTTTACATACCTGTTTAATTCTATTGACAAGCAAGCAATTGTCACCGCAGTGAGTGGTAGTGGTGCGTTATTAAATATATCGCTGAACTGGATATTAATACCAAGATATAGTTATGCAGGCGCAGGCATCGCCACGGTTCTGACCGAGCTTCTGGTTCTTGCCGCTTTTTTGTTCCTGGTCCATAGAAACAGGTATAGACTAAGTGGTACACTTATAATAATTATAATTAAGATTATTATATCTGCTTCAATCATGGGGATTGCTATCTACTACCTGCAAGATTTAACTGTGTGGCTGCTGATACCGCTGGGTGCATTATTGTATTTTGTTTCTCTGTTCGCCATGAGAGGGCTGGATAAAGAAGATGTCATGTTAGTCAAGATGACTTTCAGAAAATAAATGACCTGTCATCGAGAGAAAAGTAAGTCTCTCAAGCCCTTGGAGTAAACTAAATGGGTTTTTTAAATGAAAAAATCATATATGGCCTATTATATAAAAAAGGTGTCTTGAAGTATTTGGTTCGACGAAAACAAATACGCACTTTATTAGTTTTACTAAACTCCATTACTAGCGGACGTGTACTTCGCAAGCTGACATCAGCGCTGACAACCGCTCAAAAAGAAAGACTTGAGGGGTTAATTGATCCGGAGAAAAAGACTGTAGCCTTGTGCTTTCCGCCGTCAGCTTACGGAGAAAATCTTGGTATGATAGGTGATAAGTTACGGAATAAAGGCTACAATGTCCTCATTCTAAGAGGGCTTTCTATCGGTGAGACTTACGATAACCTACCTAAGGATATATTTTATGTTGCCGGGAGCGTTTGGGAAGATTTCGCCGAATTAGCCAATATAGATTTATATATTTGCCTGGGTGCTTCGGAATATTTTCCTAAGGGCGGGAATATTATCATGTTCGTTCATGATATACATGATTCCGCTGTTGGGAAGATAAACCACGTACTCAGGACACAATCTACGTTCGACTATTTTTTCTTGCCTTCAAAATATGTCACTGACCGGGTGAAGCAACAAATTGAAACCGGGAGAGCATTATTCCAGGAGACTATGGACAGGAAAGAAGTGTGTCTGATTGGAGGAGGTTATCCCAAACTTGATAGCAACATAAGGTATTTTGAAAAACATGAACAGGATTCGAAAACGATAATACTCGCAACGACGGTTGTTGAAGATTTAGAGGGTCTTGTCGCATTACCGGAGTTCGCTGACAAAATTATCGAAGCTGTGCTTAATGCGTTTACCGAATATGACCTGGTGTTCAGACCACATCCCCACACATTGCACAGCGCAGCTGTACAGAAGGTCGCTCAAAAATATGCGAATGAACCCAGGTTCACCCTTGACAGCAATCCCAGCTTTTACATGGATAACTATTCCAGGGCGGCGTTGATGATAACGGACATGTCAGGTACCGCCTACACTTATGCCTTCACCACGCTAAGACCCGTGGTATTCTTTTCTCCCGATGAGCCTGAGGTAATGAAAAGGTTCGGCACGTATCAATACTTCATCGATAGGGAAAAAGTCGGCGATGTGGCGCAAAACACCGGTGAGATGGTAGAGAAAATCAAACAGCTCCTGGCCGGCAAAGACAAATTCACCCAGAAAATCAGAGAATACCGGGATTCCACGATATACAACCTCGGCAAATCGGAGGATTATTTCGTGGATAATATCGAATATATAATCGAAAGCAAAAAACACCCGGATTGGATTTATATTTGATGGTCATCTGGTTCATCGGCATCTCCGGCGCGGGAAAAACAACCCTGGGGAACAGGCTGAAAGAGTATCTGGACCGGCGGGGAAAAAGGTCCTTCATCATAGACGGTAACCTGGTGCGGGACTTCTTTGATAATGATCTGGGATATTCCAGGCAAGAGAGGATGGCCAATATCAAGAGGATAATGCTCGCCGCTCATACCCTGAGCCAGAGCGGGACGAGAGCCATTGTCTGCAACATCTCACCTTTCGAAGAGCTAAGGGAGTTCGCCCGGAATAAAATCAAAGATTACAATGAAATCTATTTGATAAAAGACCTGGAAAGCAGCAAGGCAAAAGACGTACAGCAAATGTACCGGAATAACATCGGAAAAACGGAAATAGTGGGAATAGACCTGAAATTTGACGAACCGAAAGGAAGCAACCTTACAATATATACAGACCATGAGACTGAGGAAGAATCACTGCAAAGAGTCATCAACTATTTGAGCACCAAATATCCGGAGGATTTTTAATTGAATTTAATTTACGAGATAGACTCAGAAACCTTACAGGAACTGGTGAACATCCACAACGGCGTCTTCTATCCCCTGACCGGATTCCTGACCTCTCAAGACTACCACAGCGTAGTCGATAGCATGAAGCTGGGCGATGGTTCCGTCTGGACCATCCCCATCAACCTGGATGTTGACCATACGACGTACCAGAAAGCGGCAAATGCGGATAAGCTTTACTTCACATATCACTCCAGGGAAGTCGGTTTCATGGACCTGGAAGACCGCTATGAGGTAAATGCCGCTGAAGACGTTGTTAAAATATACAAGACAGATGATATAAATCATCCGGTAGTAAAAAAAGAGCTAGCCAGGTCTCAATACAGAGTGGGCGGCAGGATAAGGGTAACGGATGAATCGGTCCTGGCCGGCTCTCTGAATCCGGATATGACCAGGGAGATTTTCTCACGCAGAAACTGGAGGACAGTTGTGGCCTTCCACACCAGAAATCCGGTGCACCGGGCGCACGAGCACCTGCAACGGGTGGGGCTGGAGGTATGCGACGGTCTGTTCATCAACCCTTTCCTGGGCTGGAAAAAACCGGGTGACTTCAGTGATGAAGCTATCATGAAATCATACGAGGTGCTCTCAGCAAACTACTACCCGGAAGACAGGGTGTACATTACCGGTCTCACGGCATCCATGAGGTATGCCGGCCCCAGAGAAGCGATATTCCATGCTATTATCAGAAGGAACCTGGGATGCACACATATCATCGTCGGGCGGGACCATGCCGGGGTGGGCTCTTACTACGGGAAGTACGAGGCCCAGGAACTAGCTCGAAAGATAGCCAGCCAGGGAAATCTAGGAATCGAAATACTGCCTCTGAAAGAGCCATACTTCTGCACGAAGTGCAGGCAAACTGTGACCGAAAAACACTGCGGGCATGATGAAAGTTGCAGGGTGAGCATCAGCGGCACCCGTATCAGAGAAATGCTCCGCAACGGCACAAAACCTGACGAGACGTTCTTGAGACCGGAAGTTGCCGGGGCGCTGCTGGCCCTGGGAGAGAGAAGGTTCGTAGGCTGAATTCACATGAAGAAAATAATACTGACCATAGGACCCGCGTTATTTCGTAACACTCGCCTGAAAGAGATAGACCACGAAAACTATATCTACCGGATAAACGGCGCCCAGGTCAGTCCAGTCGATGCCGGGAAGTATATCGAGGCAATAAGAAGTCAACTGCCTCACGCCGAAATAATGCTGGACCTGCCGGGGAATAAAATCAGAACGGCCAACCTGGAAAAAGCCATTGTTTTGAAACCGGGACAAACATTTAGCCTGTTAACCCATCAGGTCAACTTCGCTGATTTCCATAAATACCTGAAGGTCGGGGACAGGGTTTTAGCATCTGACAGCACCCTGCAGTTCACGGTTTCTGAAGTTAGTCAGGAAAGAATAACCTTCTCTTCCCAGTCCATCGGAAAGCTTTTCTCGAACAAGGGCCTTCACGTGAGGGGAATTTACCATGATATCCCGTTCCTCTTTCAAAAGGATAGAGAACTAATTGAACTGGCTAACCGGAGTAAAATCAGCTACCTGGGACTGTCATTTGTCAGAAAAGTTGAAGACATTAAGGCTGCCGGACGGCTAATCGACGACAATATCACCATGGTCTCCAAGATAGAAACAAAAGCGGCGGTGGATAACCTTAACAGCATATTGCGCCAGGTTGATTATATCCTTATCGACAGGGGTGATTTATCAGCAGACGTGGGCCTGTCCAAGATTCCATCCTATCAGAAATTCATCATACAGAAGGCCTGCTTTTATAACAAGAAAGTATTTCTCTCTACGCAGTTCTTTAAGAACATGGTGGAATATCCGGTACCCACCATCGCGGAGATTATCGACCTTTACAACACACTGAATATGGGAATATACGGCATCCAGTTATCTGAAGAAACCTCAATCGGAAAATACCCCAGGGAATGCCTGGAAGTGATACACGGGCTTATTAAAGAAATCGATGAAGAAACAATGTGATAACGGAAAAAACATACTCTTCGATGATGAATAACGAAACCATCATCTTACTAACCTACTATTACCACCAGGAAGACCAGTACCACAGGCTGCTCAGGCATATCATCAAGGCTTACTGTCCCGCCTATCTGCCCTGGGATATATATCTCCGCGAGCCTCTGGAGAAAATATTTTCCAGGGTGATAGTCTATGACTATCTCAAGCGGAGGGCGGAGATGGGCCTGGACGCCATGAATGAGGAGATTATCTCGCTGGTGAGGAAAGAGAAGCCAAAATACGTTGTCTGGACCTCCTTTTACTACGATGTCCGGGAAACTACTCTCGAAGCAATCAGACGGGCGGGCTCTAAAACCCTCGGTTTCTTCTTTGACGATGAGTGGCGCTTCGATTCTTATTCCAGGTTCTGGGCCCCTTACCTTGATTATTGCGTCACGAACTCGATAGAAGCTGTGCCGAAATATAAAGCCCTTAGCGCTAATGTGATAGATACCGTCCCTAATACCGGGATTGCTGTTGACCGTGACTGGTCAGACCCGGAATACAAGTATGACGTGTCATTTGTGGGCAGCATCAATTTCGTCGACCGCCAGCGATATATGAAGACGTTAAGAGATAACGGGATACCCGTCCGGCTGTTCGGGAAAGGCAGCGGCGGTTACGTTACCTTCGATGATATGCTGTCCGTGTTCAGGACCAGCAGAATCAACCTCAATTTCTCCAAAGCAGGCTCATACCACCAGGTCAGGCAGATAAAGGGGAGGGTGTTTCAGGTATGCCTTGCCGGAGGTTTCATGCTGACGGAATATGCCCCCGGACTTGAGAAGTACTTCAAAATAGGAAAAGAGATAGCCTGTTTTGAAAATGAAGCGGAATTGCTGCAAAAAACGAGGTATTACCTGGAACATGAAGCGGAGCGGCAGGCCATCGCTAAGGCTGGCCGGGAAAGAGCGTCCCGCGAACATACCTCATCGAGTATGGTTTCAAAGGTCTTCCGGGAGATAGAGCAGGATTTGCTTTCAGGAGGGAATTCTCACCGGGCCCCAAAGCTTAAAACGCCCCTGATAACGCGCACGATATACCCTTCCGACTACCATTTTCAGTGGGGACGGGCACTGCTCAGGGAACATTACCCGCGGGAAAGATGGCGGGGTTCTCTAAAGCTGTCCCTGGCTTACAGCCCGCTTAACCTGTCCGCGTGGTATTATTTAATTGCCGGTCCGCTGCCCCGTTTTACTCATGGGGCTTTATTTGCGATGCATGATTCTGCGGTGGGATTGCCGGGCAGAATACTGCGCCGTCTGCGCACGATACCGTACATCGGAAAAGCGGTGCGGAGTCTGGTGAAAAAACTGATATAAATAAGAGAGAAAATATGATATACGAGCCGCTGGTCAGCATCATCACGCCGGTCCTGAACGGAAAGAAATACCTGGAGACCTGTATCCGGAGCGTCCTGGAACAGAGCTATTCCAAAATCGAGCATATCTTCATTGACGGCGGTTCTACCGACGGTACGCTGGAAATACTGTCCCGATACAGCACCAAATATACGGGGAGGATAAAGTACGTCTCAAAGAAAGACAAAGGCGTGGGCGACGCGGTAAATCGGGGTTTCAAGATGGCAGAAGGTGAAGTCTTAAGCTGGTTTGATTCGGATGATTTGTATCTGAAGGAAACCGTTCAAACCGTCGTGGATTTTTTCAGGAACAATCCTGATGCCAGCTTCGTCTTCGGGGGTTGTGACATTATCAACGAATCCGGCGAGATTATCGGGACCCGCCCTGTCAAGGATTTTGATTTTAAGGAAGCCGTCACTGACAGACACTACATTTTCCTCCCGGCGGTATTCTATCAGCGGGAAGTGATTAATAGAGCGGGTGTTTTTAACCCGTTGGGGAATGACCTCGATTTTTACCTCAGAGCAGCGAAGAATTTCCCGTTATATCGCATTGATGCAACCCTGGCACAGTGGCGAAGGCATCAGGACAGCATCACCTCTTCCAAAGCCCCCAAAGACAGAAACACGGACAGACGCAGGTTCCGGGAAGATTATCTCCTCTGCAGGAAGTATGGGGGGGAGATGCTGGCACCCCGTGCCAGAAGATACGCAATATTCGTTCTATTGGACTGGCTAAGATTATATCCTTTTATTAACCGCGCAGTGCTACCCAAACTGCGGCGCCATCAGTTCATGAATAAAGTGCTAAAAAAAATGGGGGCGTGAAGTCCAAGCAACCGGTTAATGCCTATTTATAAATCTCACTCCCGTCGTTAGTATAAATCTTTCTCTTACCATTGAAAAGATAACTTACATCATCCATTTCAAATGTTTTGCGTCTGAGCCCAAACATCGCTTCGTATAAGAATTCCGTACCGATATTTTCGGTGACATTTAAGTACTGCAAATACACGTAATCTCCCTCGGGTATAGCTTCCGTCCTGGGGGTTAAAGGTACTTTTTCAGCGGTCGGCATCATCCCGTAGCTTGTCAACGTATGCACCTGTGAGTCATTATATGTCGCGAATACTCTGGCCTGCGGGTCTTTATGTTCCGCCAGCCACCGGGCACTGAAAACCTCCTGTTCCTGCGTAATCGCGCTGTAAAATCTGGCTTTCGCCAGGGCATTTCCGTATTTCCTGACTCCTTCCTGGCTGATTGACACGGATTTGGAATATCCGGGTTCGGTAAGCTCCCAGGTGAAACCTGTCTGGAAGGTAAAAAACATGGCCAGATACAGCGAGACCAGGCTCAAAGCCGGTATCCTGAAAAGCCTCTTTATCCCGACCTTGTGAAAAGCTGCCGCGGTTAACCAGCCCACCCACCTGATGACAGCCAGCAATGCGACTATGACTACCGGCGCCAGAAATATAAGGGCAATCTGGTACAAGCGCTCCATGTCTATTCTCAAGGTGAGTACCGGCACCAGGACACCGGCAGCAAGGAACCCCAGACTTAACACCGAGAACGCGACAAATTCCTTTTCCAGTTTCAAAATGCGCGGTTTAAGGACTATTAAACAAATGCCCGAGATAATAAGCAGCTGGTTAAAATAATTTACAATCAGGTTGGCGGTGTGTAAAAGACCGGACTTCGGCGGGGTCACCAAAATCGTCAGTCCGTGGGAGGCCTGCGGATTCAGAAAATCGCGAATAATACTGTTTATGATGTTGATGGCGGCATTCAGGATAATGGTAAACACCAGAGACCCCGAGGTTATCACGTACCACGCTAAAGCAAATCCGAGGAATATGGCAATATATCCTATTTTAATCGGTTTCACCTCAGCGTTCCTATCGTTTGAAGAACCTCCGGCTCTCCCGGTTAAAACGCCCCTATCAACAGGAAGCCGAGCGAATAACCGGTTTATCATTTCCCCGATTTTAGGATTATCCAGTAGATACAAGAGCAGCCATACCAGGGCAAGATAGGCCATAACAATAAAGGAAAGGGTATAGTGTGATACGGCCATCGAGGCGCTGAAAACGAGGAAAAATAAGGTCCTCTTCCTTTCAGATATGCGCTTATCCATTATCAGAAAAAGCAAAAGCACCAGGAATATGGTAGCGATTTGCTGTCTTAAGATGGTGGCGAGGTTAGTATAAAAGTAAGAAACTGACATGAAAAAGAACACCGCGAAAAAGGCGGTCCTTTCGTCAGACTGATTGCGGAATGCCCGGTAAAGCCCCAGGAGCACCAGGGCAAACAGTGAAGGATAAATCACCTTGAAGAGACCCGTAAGGTCTATCGCGGTCAACACCGAGATAACCGGCGCCAGCATGGTGACGGAAAGCATGTTATTGAGAATAAAGGAATACTGCGCATCCCAGTGGCCGCCGGACAGGACATAATTGGCGATGTAGTATTCTTCATGGATATCATAGCCGGAGATGTACGTTGAAATGAGGGAGCGATAGAAAAGGAGGGACAGGGCGATACTGAAAACGGCCAGCGGATATAAGCCCCTGGGAATAAACCTGTCAAAGCCGATGCAAATGACGGTTATTCCCGTCACGGCAATCAGCGCCATGAGCAGCATGTTACTGTGATAATAATTGACCAGATACGTACCAAAGATACTGAGAAAGGGGAGCAGCAAGAGAAACAACAGGGGAGGAGACACCGCCACTCTAATATGTATGTTCTTGCCGGAATAAGACCTTTCCCTGAACCAGCACACGGCAGACAGGGCCAGCACCGCCAGCGCTATCGTATTGCGCAGGGGCGCCAGGGATATCGGCCTTTCGATTCCCAGAAAAGGCAAAATGAAGTTTAGCGTTGCCCCCAGGAACATGATTACCGCCACGCTTAAGCCGACGGTAAAAAGGAGAGCTTCAATACCATCCAGGTTATGGTGGCGAATTATCCTGAGGACGAGCGCGCCCGGAACAAACAGGAGATAAACCAGAACCAGCGGGCCCCTTATCCCCGGCACCATCCAGCCGACTTCATCAAGTCCGACGATTATCCAGAGAAGGACCGCTCCAAGCAGGACGGTCGCCAGAAAAGGCTTGAGCGGCCAATCATTTATTCTCAGCGGGTTGTATATTCGCAAGACCACCTTATCAGTTATTATGAAATAATTTCTACTATTATATTAAAAATCGGTTTCGCACTCCAATAACGGCATCTGTAATGCTGGTGGATATTCGTATTGCGTGCCGCCCGCCTGGCCGGAGCCTCAAAGGTGGAGATCATCACGGGGAAATCTACCTTGATGATAGTCCGGTGCTCAAGAATTAAGGATAATGTCCTTATATAATTCCGGTCGTCGGTCCTGAAAAACGTTAAGAGCGCGCCGGCAGTTCACGATTTCTTCTTCCTTCAAAACAGCCCTGATTACCTCTTCACCGTCGGTTTCTGAAAAAGCGAGCAGCGTACCGTTGGGGGCTGCCATCGCGCTTCTACCGGTGCAATGAGCGCTTCCCTGGATTCCGGAGCAGTTTGAGCAGACGAAATATAACATGTTCTCATTAGCCCTTTGATAAGCCCGGTGATAGAGCGTATCCTGAGGGGTCACCTCGGCTAAAACCTTTGCTATCGCATTGATACAGCATATTATCTCAGCCCCTTTGAGCGCCTGTATCCGGGCCAATTCGGGAAAACGGCTGTCATAGCACACTTCAATACCGATCGCCCCCAACTCCGTATGAAATACTTCCGATTTGTCACCGGCAAGGAAGAACAGTTTTTCATTCAAAGGAAGATGCACCTTGTGATGAACGCCGATAATCCCCTCGGGTCCGATGAGAACCCCGGTATTATGGAGAGTAGCCGGAATTACGGGGTGCTTTTCAGCCATGCCCACGATGACGTAGACTCCATACTTCCTGGTGAGCTCGGAAATGCTGTCCGTGGTAGGGCCCGGGATTTTTTCCGCAGCTTTCGCATAAGCGCCGGAGAACTCCGCGAAGGTCATATCCCCGACGCCCACCGGCCCGCCCGGGTTAACCGGTGCGATATATCCGGTGTTTGCCAGCTCGGGAAAAACTATGAGCTCCTGCCCGGCTTCCGCCTCAGACCGGATGAATTCCCTCATGCGAGCTATGTTTTTCTCCGGCCGCAATAGTTCGACTTTCAACTGTACCACACTGACTTTGATTTCTTCTTTCACTTCAGCCCCCCCCGCTGTCAGACTATCTTTATCGGCACTATCGGACAAACACGGAGCATCGCGTTGCCGATAGCGTTACCGCAATTCAGTAACTATATTGCCCGGCAGACACGAAAACCGTCTTCAATAGCGTCGATTATCTTGCGCGGCCCGACGGAATCACCTATCTGGTAGACCTCCGGCACAGTGCCCTTGATTTTCTGATAGAGTTCGTCGTTGGCTTTGAAGGGAATCGCGCTGATTACGGTATCCGCGGCAATTGTCTGCTTTTGGCCTTCTTTAGTGGTAATCACGAGGCCTTTACCGTTAATCTCATCGTACTTTACCCCGTCCAGCATGGTGACGCCCTTGTTCCTGAGCCAGTCCAGCAGCCTGCCCTTGTTCCTCATGGGAAGACCATCACCCAGGTCATTCCCGGTCTCAACGATGACTACTTCGCGGCCCCGCTTGACGAGGAACTCGGCAAGCTGACACCCGGCAATCAGGCCTCCCATGACAACTACCTTCTTGCCGACCGGCATCCAGACACGCGTCAGAGAATGCAACGTACCCGGGCTGAAGAACCGGAGGAAGGGCTTGACCCTCTTGTGCAGGTCAGAGCTCTTCATCAGCTTACGGCTTTCCGCACCGGGTATTTCCGGCGCTGCCGGCACTCCCCCGGCGGCGATAACGACCACATCCGGCTTGATTTTCTTAACCAGCACCGGTGTGACCTCTTTGCCGAGGTTCACCTTAACTCCAAGCTTGTCGAGCTGGGTGCGGTAGTACCGTACCAGGGCGGGAAGGTCTTCGATTTCAAGTCCTTTTACCAGCGCGGCGACGGGAAGGAGTCCCCCGAGGCTGTGTTCCTTTTCATAGAGTGAAACATCATGGCCGATCAGGGCGGCCACCCTTGCCGCTTCCATGCCGGCCGGACCCCCACCCACGACCATGACGCGTTTCTTTTTCTCTGCCGGCTTGAGAGTATATTCCACCTCTCTGCCCATGGTCGCGTTGGCCCGGCAGCGGATAGGCTGGTTAACCATGTAACGGGAAGTGCATTCGACGCAAGCGGTGCAGGGACGAATGTCCTCCAGCCTGCCCGATCTAACCTTGTTAGGAAGTTCCGGGTCAGCGATGAGACGCCGCACCATCCCGATGAGGTCCGCCTTGCCTTCCTGGAGAATCCACTCACCGAGCTCAGGATAAATCCGTCCTACCGTGATTACCGGTACTTTGCTGACCTGTTTGATGGCCTCCGCCACGGGCACCAGAATACCCGGCTTCTTCAATTTCTTCGCTTCGGACATCACCGCACGGTTCGGCTCCGGGTAGAGTATCTGCTCCGGATAGTGTATCCACATGAAGTCCCCGTATCCGAAGGAACTCACGGAAAAATAGTCGATTCCTGCCTGCTGTAAGATTATGGCCAGGCCCTGGCTCTCCTCAAGGGTCAGGCCTTTTTCATGCCCGAATTCCCTGCCGTTAACCCGGATACCCACCGTGAAATCTTCGCCGACGCGCTGTTTGATAGCTTTTGTTATCTCCCCGGCGAACCTGGCCCTGTTCTCCAGACTCTGGCAGCCGTATTTGTCATCACGCCGGTTCCAGGCCCGCGAGAGGAAGGTGTTAATCAGATAGCCGTGGGCCCCGTGTATTTCAACACCATCGAACCCGGCTTTACGGGCCCGTTCCGCGCCAAGGGCGAACTTCTCGATAAGGTCTTCAATTTCTGCCGTGGAGAGTGCCCTGGTCGCGGGGCCTGAAAACGGTCTATCCGACCCGGAAAGCGCCGAGGCCGTAGCCGGTTGGGATGCGGCCTCCTTGCTCTTGTGGGAAGGGCCGGCGTGGTTAATCTGCAGTATCACCGGGCAACCTTCATCGTGGACCGCCTTGCTCATCCTGGCCAGTCCCGGTATGTAACGGTCATCATGGATAAGGTGGTGACGGGGCTCGGCATACCCGAGGGGATAATCAACAAAGGCCATCTCGATGACGATACCGCCCACGCCCCCTTTCGCCAGCGCCGAATAGCTGGCGACATCCAGGTCACTCGCGTAGCCGTCCTCCGTCGCGAACAGCCGCGAGTGCGCGGGACAGACCATCCTGTTCCTGAATTTCAGGTTCTTATAGGTAAAAGGTTCCAGCAGCTTGGAAAATCTGGTATCATCAGCCATAGTGATTTGCTCCCTCCGGTGATAAGACTTATTATTATGTCTACATATGGACAGGTTATCCGAAAGAATAATTGACGGGCGCCCGGGCATTAGAATTCTACCACGGAAATAGCTTTTTAGTACACGGCTACCGAACAAAGTTATTTTTACACTTGGCTGGTGGGGAGAAGAGAGCACCCGCGAGGGTGGGAAGACAGTCAACGGGGGATGGGCATTACTATGAACCAACCTTAATAATGGCCCCCCGCTAATCAACTACCGCCATGCAGCATCAAGCTTTGAAAGACTTCCCAGGGTTGTACCCCTTCAATCAAAGACCCGCCGATGATAAAGGCAGGTATGCCGTTAATTCCTGCTTTTTTTGCCTCTTCACTCTGGATTGTAACCGTATCGGCATGGCGGCCTTCGTCAAGGCAGCGCTCAACCTCATCAGCATCGAGGCCGCATTCCTGCGCGATTTCACGGATGACGCCTCTCAGCCCGATGTTTCTGCCTTCCTGCCAGAAAGCCTTGAAAACGGCCAGGTGAAACTGCTCGAACTTCCCCTGCTCTTTGGCGTATTCCGCCGCTTCCAGCGCGGGGCGGGAACACGGTACGATTGGAGACCTTTTCAGCTTCAACCCCAGCTCCTCAGCGCGCGCATGCAAATGAGGCTGGAAACCGTTGACTTCCCCTGCCCTGGGTGTCCGCGGAACTCCTTCAGCGGGCAGCCCCGGTCTCAGCTCGTATGCTTTCCATTCCAGGTCTGCCCCGTAGTCCCTTTTTAAACGTTCGGCCCGTTCCAGGCCGATATAGCACCACGGTCAGATGTAGTCTGAATAGACTACCACCTTAGCCTGCCTTATTTTTTCACCTTCTTTATTCATCCCTGAGTTCCTTTCCGGCAGAGTGCCGCATGAAACCCGGTTACTCGATGATGTTCGCCGGAGCTTCGGGCTTCCGCCTAATCCAGGAACGCGCTCGAACCGGTAGATAGACCGGGCAACCCTCCCATCAGGAAGGCTACCGCCAGGGTCTCGGTGATTTCAGCATCGCCCGCTCCCAGGTCGCGAGCCCTTTTTGCCAGTCTGGATACCCCGTCCGAATGCCCCAACAGCGCATCGCCAAGCAACATCATCAGTGTTTTCGTCTTAACGGACAGGGCACCTTCGGCTAGCACCTCCCCACGAAGCGCGTTCGCTTTTTTAAGCAGTTCGGGAGCGGATTCCCCCAGAATATCCTGCCATGTTTTGGACGTTGTCATGCCTGTACCTCCTTAAGTAGACCTGCCCCACCAGAATAGCACTTTTTGGTTCAAAATTACCAGCAACGTTCTTACCGGGCGATAGTCCGGGCTGGTGTTGACAGTGACCTTTATATGCGTATAATAATTGGGCCTTTGCGGACAGCTATTATTTCCGCGCCCTCCTTCAAAAGCGTTATCGACATGGCAGGTCCGGCATGGCAGAAATCTATTTTGCGAGGTTAAGATGGACGTTTATCAAGCCATTGAAAAAAGGAGAACAGTCCGCGTCTTTACCGGGAATGTCCCGGAAGAACTGCTGAGAAAAATAATTCTGGCGGGCACCAAGGCCCCTTCCGCCGGGAACAGTCAGCCCTGGGAATTTATCATCATCGATGACCCGGGCATAACCGTGCGGATAGCTGAGCTTAAGTATCAGCAAAATCGGAAAATAGCGCCGCAACGCCACGGCGCGGCAAACATGGAAGAAGTCGAAGAAAGGGCCCTGAGGCAGAAAAGAGCTTACCAGAATTGCAGCGTCGTTGCGGTCTGCCATAAAAAGGGACAGGCCGAGAGTGCGTGGATGTGCATTGAAAATATGGCCCTGGCGGCAACTGCCGAGGGCCTGGGAATCGTGCCATCCACTTTCTGGGGGAAGCACATGGAAGAGGTGGAAAAGCTCCTGGATATTCCGGGCGGGTACCGGTTAGCGACGGTCATGCTGATAGGAGTGCAGGAAGGTTTTCCCAACGTGAAATACGCGGAAATATCCCGGCGTCCGGACTTCAGTTGGCTTCACCGCAACAGGTTCGGGGCGCCGGCATAGGTCATTCACGAATAGCCATGTCTTTAACATGACCAGGGCACAGTCGGGCTGCGGTAAATCGATTTGTTATAAGTAAATTGACGGAGGTTTTTCAGTGGACATGGAAGAACGCATCAAGGCTCTGGAACAAAAAATAGAATACCTCGACGCGATAGAAGGAATCAGGAGCACGATAAGCCATTATGCTCAGTCCCTGGATTTCGCGCGCTGGGAGGAGCTGGCATCCCTGCTCACCGACGATGTAGTACACTGCAACCGGACCCCCTTCGGTTCCTGGTTTGAAGATGTCCAGGGAAAAGAGAATGTAATCAACAGGTTCCGCAAGTACCGGAGCGCTTACCAGCACCCCAAGCGATTTACCACAAACGAGCGTTTCCAGGTTGAGGGGAATACGGCTACGTGTTTCGCATACTTCCTGGTATTTCATTCCAGCGGCGTTAATTCATATCTTGGCTGGGGGACTTATGACTGGTCATTTCGCCTGGAAGAAGGCACCTGGAAGTTCTCAAAAATGGTCCATACGGTGCACACGATGACTTCTCCTCAAGCCGGATGGGCGATGGAACGCCTGGAAGACCGTGTCGTACCTTTTCCTCCGCCTTCGTCAAGTTAAATCAGGTTTCATAAACAGAATTATCCTGGCGGTTCCGGCAGGAAGGATAGCCTTTTCTCCATCTCTGCCGGAATCACGCGCGAGCTTCACGTGAGTGGTTGATGATATAATGATAATGATATTGATGCCTGATATCAAAATGCCCTCGGAAGTCGATTGCGGAGTATGCGCCCGGCCTCTTATCTACGCAACCGAATCAGTCACCGCAAAATGCTCTATCTGCGGGAAGGAAGAAGATACGCTTATTTACTGTCCTTCAGGGCATTGTCTGTGATAGCTGCCACAGCAAATCAGCCATTGAAGTATTGAGGCAGGTCCTTGCCACCACTAAATCCACGGACCCTTCCGAAATCCTGGAGCAGGTTTTATGTCATCCCTCCGTACCCATGCACGGGCCTGAGCACCACGCCATCGTTCCGGGAGCGATTATCACGGCAATCCGAAATTCCGGTTACGAGCTCCCTGATGGCGCGCTGGACAAAGCTCTGGAACGGGCCAGCAAGGTACCGGGGGGTTGGTGCGGTCTATACGGGGACTGCGGCGCTGCAGTAGGTGCCGGAATCGCGGTAAGTGTCATCACCGGGGCAACACCCCTCACCGGCAGACAGAGGACTCAGGCCATGTCCGCGACACAGCAGGCTTTATCCTGGATGCTGGATGAACAGCCCCGCTGCTGTAAGAGAGCTTCCAGGATTGCTATCGAGTCCACGGTGGATTTCCTTCGTGAGCATCTTGGGATAATCTGAAAAAGGGCAAGAGGGTTAAGTGCGCCTACTTCCAGAGGAACCAGCAATGCGCCCGGAGTTATTGTCCTTTTTACGGTGGTATACGGGACTGATTTCCGCCCCATCACACTGCAAACCCGGGGTTCTCCGCACCCGTTAATATGGTGTCCGTCACCTGCCTAACCGATTGACAATTATCTCGAAAATATAATAGAATAAGTCGATTTCCGATTTATAGCCAGGCCCCGGCTAACCCGTAGCATCTCTCCTCACAATATCTGGAAAAGGATAATCATGCAGCCTTACAGCACGGTCATCAAGTGCAAACTGGAACGGAGGGGGTGATAGATGAAATAGCTCATTAAATATTTCTTTTTAACAATAGCATTATTATTAAAAGGAGTAAGTGTGTTTAAAAGGTTCAGTGTCTTATTTTTAGCCCTGTCTCTACTCATCTTCCTTGTAGTCTCCGCCTGCTCCCCCGCACCAACTCCCACTCCAACTCCCACTCCAACTCCTTCACCGTCCCCATCCCCATCCCCATCCCCGTCCCCAACTCCCTCACCTTCACCCACGGCGTCTCCCTCTCCCACAACATCACCTTCGCCCACTCCATCACCCACTCCCACTCCCACTGTTTCAACCTGGAAGCCCTCGGGCACGGTAACGGTCACTTCCGGGGCTACGACTCATGCGACTTACGCTGCGGCCGTCGCTTTGAATTCCGCGATTACAGAGGCTACCGGAGTGGGATTCTCCACTCTTCCCGGGTCCACGGCATTTGACAGAGGCGTGGTCCTTAAGGAAGGCAGGGCTTCCTTTGCCTGGTTCCCCGCGGTTTCGGTCATGTACGGCCTGATAGGGACCGGTGATTTCATAGAATGGGGTACACCGCAGTCCTTCCGGGTTGTCTTCGTTGCCCATCAAAATCCCATGGGCGTCGCCGTCCGGGCATCTTCTGATATCCATGAAATGAGTGATCTCAAGGGTAAAAAAGTCGCCTCTTATCCGACTTATCCGACTATGCAGCTTTACATTGACGGCGCCATGGCATACGGTAACCTGACATGGGATGATGTGGTTGAGACTCCGGTCGGCAGCTTCGGAGCGGGTATGGGTGCCGTTCTTGACGGCACGGTTGATGCCGCAATATACGGCGGTACGACTTCAAACGCTCAGGAACTGGCGGCTTCACAGCACGGATTGCGCTGGATGCCTTTCCCCAATGAAACACCCGAACAGAAGGCCGCCTGGGAACGCTATCATGAAGTGAACCCCGTGTTTTACCCTCTTCCCTCCACCACAGTCCCGACGGCTTCTGAAGCAAATCCCATTGTCATGATGGGCTACGATTTTCAGTTCGCCGCCTATGACTGGCTCGATGCCAACCTGGCCTACTGGTTCACCAAGGAAGTTGCTGAGAACTACGAACTGTTCAGGGATAAGCACGCCCAACTCAATCATCTCACCCTCGATGCGGCCCTGGACACCAGCAGATGGATAGCCCCCTACCACGAAGGCAGTATCCAGTACTTCAAGGACATCGGACGCTGGACTGCCGAAATGCAGACCAAACAGGATGAACTGCTGGCTAAATACCCGGCAACGAATACGCGGTAAAAACAAAATAGTAACGGCGATGTGGGAGCACTATGGACAATAACGTCAGGAAACCCTCGAGTCCCTTTGAAGGCAACCTTATCTTAAATGCGGTGTCTGTATTACTGCCCACTCTGGGCATACTGCTCGCTATTGTCTATATCTTCCACTGGAGGCCCTTCGGGCTGATGATTATTGATATCAGCTATCTCTATCTGCTGCTGGTTTTCTTCCTGCCATTGTGTTTTCTCTGGAAGCGAATCAGCAGCAGTGCTTCTCCAGGCCGCGTCCCCTGGTATGACATGGTCCTGATTGCCCTGAGCATCGCCACTCCGCTGTACTTCCATTTTAATACGTACGGCATTCTCTTTCGGGGCTGGACCATGGGAGCGCCGCTGGTGCCCACCATATTCAGTGTAGTACTATGGGGGCTTATGTTAGAAGTGGGTAGGCGTTCCGGCGGGAACATATTCGCCGCTGTCCTGCTTTTCTTCTCCGCCTACCCGCTTTTCTCCTCCATCATGCCCGGTTTCCTGCACTCCCCGAGCTTTCAATTCGACCATATTGCGGGCTTCCATGCGATGAGCGAAGACAGCCTGCGCGGGATACCGTTCCGGACTTTCAGCAGCCTTGTTATCGGCTTCATGATATTTGCCGTGGTGTTACAATTTCTCGGAGCGGGAAGATTATTCACGCGCCTGGCCGGAGCGCTGGTATCGGGGGCCAGGGCAGGTGACGCCAAAGTGGCTGTGGTGGCCAGCGCATTTTTCGCCACGCTGAGCGGTTCCTCCACGGCCAATGTCATGACCACCGGCCCCTTCACCATTCCAACGATGAAAAGAGCGGGATTTCCTTCCCACATGGCAGGAGGCGTCGAGGCGGCGGCTTCCTCGGGTGGAACTCTCACCCCCCCCATAATGGGAGCATCCGCTTTTATCATGTCAGAATTTACCGGAATTCCATATCCTGACGTGGCAATAGCCGCCGCAGTACCGGCTTTTTTATATTTCTTTGTCCTTTTCTCCCAGATAGATGCTTACGCGGCCCGTACAAAACTGGAAACAATACCAAAATCGGAAAAAGAGCCTTCAGTATGGCCGCTCCTGCTGGACAGCTTTCATATCGTGTTGCCGTTCATCCTGCTGATATACATCCTTTTCTTCCTTAGATTAACCGCCCAGGCCCCTTTCATCGCAACGGGAGTTGGCATCCTGCTTGGCCTGTTACGCAAGAAAACGCGCTTAAACTTAAAAGCAGCAGTCGGCTTGGTCCAGGAAACGGGGAACGTACTGTCTTCCCTGTTGTGCATTATGGCGCCGGTTGGCCTGATAATCGGCGGCCTCATCATCACCGGGGTGGCTTATTCGCTTCCCCACGCGATAGTCAGTCTGGCCCAGGGAAACCTGGCCATTATTCTCATCCTCGGTGCTCTATCCGCTTTCATCCTGGGAATGGGCATAACTACTTCGGCAGTTTATATTTTTCTCGCCATCGTTTTAGCTCCCGTGCTGGTGACAAGCGGTTTTAGCCTGCTGTCATCTCATTTGTTCGTGTTATACACCGCGGCATGGTCTGCCATTACCCCGCCCGTCGCCCTCGCGGCATTTGCCGCCGCCGGAATTGCAGGTGCAAGCCCCATGAAAACCGGAGTCGCCGCGATGAAGCTGGGAGTCGCCAAATACATCGTACCCATAATATTTATCTATAAACCGGCCCTTTTACTTCAGGGAGATCTCACCGACGCCATCTGGGTGATTCCAACGGCTGTAATAGGTCTTCTCTTCATCAGCGGAGCGCTGGAGGGATACTTCTGGAAAATCGGGAGATTGACCTGGTTATCACGGGTTCTGCTCTTCGGGGCCGGTCTGCTGGTCGCCCTGCCCTGGTTAACCCCGGGGCTAATCGGCATCGGAGTAATTGTCATTGTGATGCTTGTTTCTTATTTGGGACGAAGTGTTGAGCCTCTCTCCGGAATCTTTACTCACCGTACAGCCCGCGAGGAGACTCATAAGATGCCTCTGAAAAACATCTAAAAGATAGTAAAAGGAGACAATAATATGAAATTCATATTGATCCCGCCATACAGCAACCCGGCAGTCAACTGGATACCTGTGCTTGAAAGAATAGTGGAACGGATGGTGAAAAGGGGTAAACTGGACGGGGTGACCCTTGATATTGATAAAGGTTACTTTTTAGAGAGCCCGTCCGAAATACGGGGGGAGGGCTTCCTCGCGGTAGTTAATGCCGGGGTAGTCAATAAAATCCAGGAATACTCAAAAAAAGGCGGCTATGACGCCATCGTGCTGACCGGGGCGATTGACCCCGGCTTTATCGCTGCCCGCGTCACCTGTGATATTCCCGTTACCGGCGCCGCGCATTCGGCTTTCCATGTCGCTTCCCTTATCGGAGACCGCTTCGCGGAGATACATCCCGTCGCTCCTTCCGCCCTTATTATCCGTAATCTCGCTATCCGCTACGGATTGTCCCACAAACTAACCAGCGCCCGCTTCATCAATCATTCAACTACGGAACTTTACAAGATTCTGATGAGATGCTATGAGAGCGGGAAGGAGATTAGTGATGACCCCGAGGGCAAGGAGATGATTAATGCCCTCACCTTCCAGTGTATTGAGGCGATAGAGAAGGACCGGGCCGACACGATTATATTCTCCTGCGAGCCGATACAGCCGTTTGAAGATGATGTCCGTAAGAAGCTCGACGAAGCCGGGTATTCTGAGATACAGATTGTAAGTATGCTGCCCGCCGGAGTGGAAGCTGCGCGTCTTATGGTAAGTATGAAACTGACCCAGGCAGCGCGGGCGTATCCCAGCCACAAATTACAGTCTAAACCGGAGTATTATTAAATAGAACGTTCTCCGGAGAGACTTCTCCCGGAAACACAGACGAACCCGGACTCATCAACGATATAGGTTTTTCGCGCGAAGCCGCCACCGGAAAAACAGGGATAAATGGCGGCTTCTCTCCACTCACCGCACGGTCTTTTTCAGGAAAGGCCTGTCTGAAAATACTTCCGGATCATTTACCGTTGGCAAGGTTCAGCGCAAGACGTTTCTTCTCAGCAAAGTCCGTCATGTTATAGGCGGCCATCAGCGCACTGTTAGGCACGCCGCCGCCAATCCAGGTGGAAGGTCCGTGCAGCCCGCAAAGCCAGTGCTGGAGAAACTTGAACATGCGAAGGCGCTCCGGAGCTCCGCCCGCAGCCCTTGCGTATTTCTCCACGTAATGCCTGGTCTCCGGATTTTGCAGCTCCCTCTCCGAAGGCATGTCAACCAGGAGCGCGCCGGTAACGTTGGCTGATTTTTCTATCGCTTCCCAGAAACCGTAGCTGCTGTAGGCCTTCCCCACTCTGCAGAACATATCGTCAGGGAAATATATCCCGGAACCGACGGGCGATTCCTTGGCACGGTGCGCCGCAGCCACGGGGATGGCGTAGGAAATCTCACGCACCTTTATCATATGGGCAATGTCCATCTGCAGCAGCGGCGCATTTTCCAGTCCGCTGTATTCAGCGCATAACTGGGTGGCGCCAATCATCAGGTCCAGCCAGCTTGCCTTGCAGGCCGATTCGAACATGGAGTGAATCGCGGACTGCCGGGCACGGAGAGGCGTGGTAAACTCCACCTCGCCGCACATAAAAACCCGCTCCCAGGGAACAAAAACGTCATCGAAAATCACCATGGCTAGTTCCCTCTGGCCGTAACGGGGGTTGCCGATGTATTTTGTATCGCCAGCAGTTTCTCTCTCCGCGGTAAAGGGGTTGTGCTGGCAGATATAGGTCAAACCTTTCGTGCCATTGGGCACGGCAAAGGAAAGGGCGTAGTCTTCCTCCCCGGGAAAGAGGTTTATCCCGGCCGTAACCAGGTGTTCCTCTGCCGTGGGCGCGCCGGTCTGGTGAAACTTGGCCCCCCTTACCATGATGCCGTCAGATGTCTTTTTCACCATCCGCAAAGAGAGGTCCGGGTCGTCCTGTTCCAGCGGACGCTTTGTCCTTACTCCCTTCGGGCTATTCGACCCCACGCTCAAAACCAGATCATTTTCCTCAAGATACCTGAGATAATCATCGAACCTCTTCCGGTAGTTCGTGCCGAGCTTCTGGTCCATCTCCCAGGTGGTAGCGGCAAGGGAGTTAATCAGCCCGGAACCGCCGCAGCGATAGTGACAGGTACCAAGCTCATGTCCCATGAGAACGGACATCTCCACGCGCTGGCTAAGGTCAGCCGGACTGCGGTTGATGTGAAGAGCGCGGTTGATTTTTGCCCCGGTAATCGATGAAACAGCGGTCAGCACGTCGACATTTTTCGGGTCAGCGGCTACCTCGAAGCTCCGGGCAGTCGCATCGATAACCGATTTCAGTGTCGGGCTACCGGTAACATCGGTAATCCGTTTGCCATCCAGGAATACCTTTGGCGATAATTTTTTCGTCCTTTCCATGTACTGCTGTGCGGTCTTGATGCTCATTTTAACCCTCCCAACCTGTTTCTATCAGGTAAGCTCAACAATCATGAACTCATGATTCCCGATTTATCTCCAGAAGAATTCCGGTTTCAGGTATTTCCCGTAGCCAGACCAGTCATCCATTTTTGCCAGCCATCCGTCCAGCCAGGGGGCGTTTTTCACCAGCGAGCGGATAGCGCCGTGTACCGGATTAGCTGACTTATTGAAGGGGCAGGTCCGGATACATATCCCGCAGTTGGTTCCTACATTAGCGAACTGACGATAGCACTTTTCCGCGTTAAGGTGCCATTTTAAAACTCCCGGATTATTGGAGATATTGTACCCCTCGAAACTGCGCTCACCCTCTGAAATCGCTCCTACCGGACACAGACGCGCGCATTTTCCGCAAGCGGCGCAAAACTCGGTAACACCGAAATCCACCGGGCTGTCAGCGTTCAGGGGAAGGTCGGTGATTACTTTACAGAGACGCTGCCTGGGGCCGAACTTCTTTGAAATCATGAGACCATGTCTTCCCATCTGGCCCAGGCCGGCGTCTACCGCCAGGGGCACATTCAACGCCGTATCGTTCAGAGAAGGAATCGCGCGATATCCGAGCTTCCGGATGAACTCCGCCACCGTACCCACCAGAAAAGACAACCGCGAATAAGCCAGCAGCGTCTCCGCCATGTGGACGGCGGACGGGGCCGTCCGCATCATCGTATAGTCCATTTCCAGCCCCATGCATATGGCCCACCGGTAATCCCCGTCGATTTCAACCGCCGGATTCTCCTTCTCTTCAGCCAGGTAGTGGTTTGAATAGACCCACCTCCGGTCGAGATTGGCGATGCCCACCAGGTCTGCTCCGAAGTACCGGGCGACATTCTTGATATGCCTGGTAATCTTGTCCGGGTCCGTTTGCGGCGTTTTATCTTCGGGGAAAGTCAGGGAGGAATTGGAGGGCAGGGGCTTCCACGACCTGAGCCCGGTGCCGGGGCGGTTCATCCCTATTCCGATAATGCCGGCGGCATTCGCCAGAGAATAGTCCTCCAGCGAGAACCCGTTAAGACCGCGGGCTATCTGTTTCAGCTGGTTTTCATTCCGGACCTCTTTCAGCGGGGTTATGGCGGGGTCCCAGAATATCCTGCAAAGCATGTTATTCTTTTGATTGAATCGCTGGTAACTGTCTTCTATCTGGTACGTCATTATTTTACTTAGCTTTAACCGGATATTATTATCGAATCATTTAAGCAGGCCCAGATTTTTCAGCTCGTCCGCAACTTCGCCCAGCCCCAGTTCCTCCAGTTTCTTTTCACCGGGGAAGCCGTTTGTCCTGTCCCATCCCCTCGCATCGTAGTAATCGTCCAGCATCGTATCCAGGTCCACCACCTGCCCCTTGCTCTCGCCTTCGGTCATCCCTTCCTTGAGAAATCTTGCGGGAAGAGTATCATCCTTGCGCGTTAATCCCTCTCTCATATTGAATGCCCGTTCCAGGTTATTGATACGCTCACCCATGGCAATGACATCCCCGGGTGTCATCTTGACTCCGGTGACAGAGGTGAACATATCCGCCAGCACCTCGGTCCAGACCCTGTCCTTGGACTCGAAACCAAACAGGCATACTTCCAGGGCATGCTGGAAAGCGCGGACATCTTCAAACCATTTATAGAATTTACCCTTATTCTCTTCAGACAGTCTGTCCAGGCCTTTGAACCAGGGAAATTCGGTCCTCAGCCAGGTCATCTCGGGAGAGCGCCCCGACATGAAATCAGGCACGATGTGCCGGCAGTGGTCCGCCCCCCTCGACGCCACGGCGTAGCCGAGCGCCCAGCCCTTCGAGCCCCTCGGGTCTCTCGCATCCAGGGAGAGCCCCTTCACATGCATGGCATATTGTTCCCCCCGCCCCATGATTTCAGCCGCCCTTTTTACACCCTCCGCCAGGACATCGCCGATACCTTTACGGTATACAATCATGTCAAGAATCTGCAGCGTACCTTCGGCTTCTCCCCACGGCAGCGGAATTCCGCCCAGGTCCGCGGCGGTGATGATACCGTATTCGTAGCATTCCATCAGCCAGCCGATGACTCCGGCGAGTTCGCATTCATCCACGCCATACTGGTCGCTGAGATTGGTCATCTTGCACATGAGCTCGACATCGTCACTGCCTAACCTCGCGGTGTAATGGTAGGAGGGGGCATAAAGGCCATCACCGAAGGTCCCGGCATAAGGCCCGCCGGGGACAATGAATACGTGGGCGCAGGAGACCGGACAGGAAAAACACGACCGGTGCTTGAGCCAGAAATCTCTCCTCAATCGTTCCGGTATGCCGTCATAAGCGGGGAAAACTCCCTCACGGAAGTTTCGCGTCGTCAGGACGCCCAGCTTGTTATAGATCAGGCCGGTCTCCGTACCGGAACCGTAGTCATGCAGGGCTTTAATACCCCTTTCATTTGCCCTCCAGTTATCATGGATCTGTCTTGAAACCTTTTCCACACCCCGGACATCCGCCACCTTAACCCCGGCCTTCCCCCGGACAGTGATAGCCTTGAGATTTTTTGAGCCCATTACGGTACCCATGCCGGTGCGCCCGGCAGTCCGCTCATCATCCTGAATCGTGGCGAATTTCACCAGGTTTTCACCGGCCGGGCCGATAGAAACGATATGCAGGTCAGGGTCGCCGGCTTCACGTTTCAGCTCCCTTACGGTTTCCGCAGTCTTTTTTCCCCAAAGATGCGAGGCGTCCCGGAGTTCCACGGTATCACCGTCTATGAAAAGGTAAACCGGCCTTTCTGCCTTTCCTTCGATGATAAGGACGTCATATCCGGCCTGCTTCATTCCCACCCCGAAACTGCCCCCGCAATTAGCATCTCCGATGAAACCGGTAATCGGTGATTTCGCCCCGACGGTCCAGCGCTGGCTTGACGGCACGAGGGTGCCGCAGGCAGGACCGGGAGCGAATATCAGCTTGTTTCCGGGACCCATGGCGTCTGTGCCCGGTTTTACTTCGTCATACACGTAGCGGGCAGTGAACCCTCTTCCTCCCACGTATCGATGAGCCATCTCACGGGGCGTCAACTCCGCGTTAGTATGCCCGCTACTCAAATCTACTCTGAGGACCTTGCCCATCCAACCGAACATGATTACTCCTTTAGCCGTAACTAACAAAGGGGGCCGGGAAGCACCCTATCTTAGCCTGTTTTCTCAGTATCGCCGCCTCCGGATAACTCACGAACCGGATGGCTTTTTCAAAACACCAGTCCACGCATTTACCGCAATTATCGCAAGCGGTACTTATAGCGGGGACGGATACATCAAGCTCCATGTTTCGGAGAACCCTGATGCACGATTGTTGCGTATTGTATTCCCCCGTTTTGTGCATGGAGCAAATAAGCTCACATACCTTGCATCCAGTGCACCTGTCTCCATCGATTATGAGTACTTTGTCCATGCCGTAGCTCCTGCAGCGCCAGAGAAGAGGTGAAAAGTTATTCAAGAGGCAGCTATTGTGTGGCCTTCAATCTGTCTGTTTTATCCACTTTCGCTTTATTAGTGAACAACCTTCCGCGCGTGAAATAGTTCCACCCTAATAATACCACTGGTAAGATGACACCGTAAACCTCGAATATCCGGTGTATATCTTACATCTTCCAATTGAGAATCGGTTGTCTACGTGGATAGCATCTCCAGGTCTGTTATTACCTTCAAAAGTCCGGTAAGTCCTTCCCGGAATATTTCACAACTGCCCGCGAGAAGCGGTCTTATCAGTAAACTAACATGTATGAAGTTTAAGAAGGATAAATCAATCCATTAGTATAATAACAGCTAGCGCTAAATTGTCAAGTATATTACGCAGGAATCATAATGGTCGTGAATATTAGACTAGAATACAATAAAAAGGAGGCGAATAATCAATGAAAATACAGGAATAGAATTCTTTTCCGGTCGGGTGGCAATCTTCCTGTTATTATTACCATTCACACTGGTTTCTACCGCTCCCTCTCCAACGCCGAATCAATCACCATCGCCAGAGTTATGCCCCTTTAGTGAGACAACGCATGAACAGACAACGGCATGAGCTTAATCCGGACACACCCGTAACCCGTTCTCGGACTCTTGGCGCCTCATCTGAGTGAGGCTGAGTCCGGAGCATATCGATATTTCGCCGACTGTTTTTCGAGCCTATAATAATTCCGGAATGTTCGAGCAAAAACGCTTGACATGCGGGGAGGGCTGATATAGTATAGGCCAGGATAGTGGTATTATTATACACTAACGTCTATTTCTAATCTATCAAACGAGGTAAATAGACACATGGTCACAATAAAGACTGATATTAAGCAGATACCAGCCAAAAAGACCAGAAGACTGTTAGACAGGGAAAAAATCCTCACACCCCGAATCAGCCGCCTCAAGGATGCTTATCTGGCAATACCTATTCCTCAATTATGCGCCGAAAGAAGCCACTTCCTCACCGGGTACTTCAAAAGCTCCGAGGGTGAACCCGTTCTCCTGCGCCGCGCCAACGCCTTCAGGCATATCCTGGAAAACATTACCATCACTATTAGGGATGATGAACTGATAGTGGGCAGCCAGACAAAGTACGTCAGGGGTGCGTCCGCTTTCCCGGAATTCAGGAGCGAGTGGCTCAAAGAAGACCTGATGAATGACTCCTTGTCCCAGAGAGAGGCCCGCGCTCAGAGTTGCTCCGTCAGTGAAGAGGACAAAAAGGTACTTCTACATGACGTGGAATACTGGCTGGGGAAATCCCTGCAGGACCATATGAGGACGCTTACCGACGAAAAATGGCATGGCCTCCTGGAGCAAGCTGACGAAGCTAGGCTGGTCCGCCCTCCCAACGATTTACCGCTGGCGCGCCGCGGCTTGGACTACGAAAAGGTCCTTAAAAGAGGCTTCCGGGGAATAATAGAAGACGCCCGGAAAAACCTGAAAGACCTGGAGATAGTGACCAATGAAGACCTGCAGAAGAACTACTTCTGGAAGTCGGTCATTATCTCTTCGGAAGCCGCCATCCAGTTTGCGAAAAGACATGCTGCTCTCGCGCGCCTGAAAGCAATAGAAACCAAAGATATCCAGAGGAAAAAAGAGCTGGAGAAGATCGCTGAAATCTGCGAATACGTACCGGAAAACTCGGCGCGCACCTTCCCTGAAGCCCTGCAATCATTCTGGTTCGTTCACCTGCTCGCTCACATCGAGAACTGCGCCAACGGCTATTCCCCGGGCCGGTTCGGACAGTACATGTACCCCTATTATCAGTCGGATACTGCCAGAGGCCGGCTGACCCGCGAAGAGGCAGCCGAGCTACTGGCCTGTCTCTGGGTGAAATTCACCGAGGTAGAATACCTGAGACCCCTTACATTCGCCCAGGGGACCATGAGCATGTACCAGAACATCGCCGTCGGGGGCCTTACCCCGGAAGGCAAGGACGCAACTAATGAGCTCGAGTTCCTGATACTGGATGTCACGGAAGACGTGAAGCTCATCCAGCCCGCGGTCACGATAATCTATGATGAAGCAGTCTCCGGCGACCTTTTGATGAGGGCGCTCGAGGTGGTACGAACCGGCGGCGGGATGCCCGCCTGGTTCAATAATAAATACGCCATTGCCACACTGGAGCACTTCGGAGTGCCCCTGGAGGAGGCGCGGACCTGGTCTCCGCACGGATGCGTCGAAGTGGCCCTGCCCGGTTCAAGCATGCTGGCAAATAATATGGGGACGATAAACCTGGCCAAGTGCTTGGAACTCGCCCTGAATAACGGCTTGGACCCGAGAACAAAGAAGCAAGTCGGGCCGAAGACCGGCGACCCGTCGAAATTCAAGGAGTACCAGGACCTTTACAAAGCCTTCGAAAAACAACTGATAAAAGCCAACGACCTTATCGCCAACTATTCGAACACTGTTTTTGCCCTGCACCAGGACCTCGCCCCCATTCCGTTCAATTCGACGGTGACCCGGGACTGCGTTGAAAAAGGCAAAGATATCACCGCCGGGGGCGCCAGATACTATGATTTTATCGGCTTCCTGCATTTCGGCATGGTAAGCACCGGCAATTCCCTCGCGGCCATCAAGAAACTGGTCTTCGAGGACCGGAAAATAAGCATAGGGGACCTTCTCAAAGCACTGGAGGCAAATTTCGAGGGCTTCGAAACAGTCCAAAAACAGCTCACCGAAGCGCCGAAATACGGCAACGATGATGATTATGTCGACCTGATAGTGGCCGACCTCTGGAGGCTCTGCAAGGACCGGGGTTCTCATTATAAGACCGCTTTCGGAAATCCCGTTTCCGCGGTCTTTCACTCCGCGACCAACCATTACGCCCTGGGCAACTGGACCGGCGCTCTGCCCGATGGCCGCAGGGCTTACACGCCGCTGGCCGATGGCTCGATGTCGCCGTTCCCGCAGACCGACAAGAAGGGGCCGACCGCAATCATCAACTCCGCGGTTAAGATGAAGCCTTTTCCGGCGCTGAGCACCCTGTTCAATATGAAATTCCATCCTCAGTTGCTGAAAACCGAAGAAAACCTGAAGAAACTCCTCGCCCTGATCAAGACCTATTACGACCAGATGGGGTACCACATCCAGTTCAACGTGGTAAACCTGGAGACCCTGCTAGACGCCCGGAAACACCCGAAAAAGTACCGCGGGCTGGTAATAAGGGTCGCCGGATTCAGCATGTTCTGGGTAGACCTGCCCTCAGCGGTCCAGGACGAAATCATCGCCCGGACCTGGCAGGAACTTTAGGCCTCCACGTTAAAAGCGCAAAACAGGAAACAAGAGGTTGAATGATAAACCACGGGCAGGACACGAAGTCGATTACAGAATTAATTGGGAATGAGTCTAAAACAAGCGGCCTGGTATTCGATATCGAGAGATACGCCATCAACGATGGCCCGGGTATCCGGACTCTAGTATTTCTCAAGGGCTGCCCCTTAAGATGCCCCTGGTGTGACAATCCCGAGTCACAGTCGCTGTTAAATGAGATTATTTACACCGCCGCGAATTGCACCCGCTGTGGCAGTTGCATTGAAGTTTGCCCCAATAATGCCATAAGTATGTCTGCTGAGTCTGTTACTACTGACAGGCTGCTATGCCGGGCCTGCGGGAAATGTGTCGCGGCATGCCCCAACAATGCCCGGAAGCTGGCCGCTCAGTCTATGTCCGTTGATGAGGTCCTGGAAGAAGTAAAACGGGATGCCCTGTACTATAGAAATTCCGGCGGCGGAGTTACCCTTTCCGGTGGCGAAGTATTATGTCAAGATGTATTCGCGGCACAGATACTGGCAGGCTGTCACTTGCTGGGTTTCCATACCGCAATCGAGACAACGGGTTATGGCCCCTGGCCCGAGCTGTGCCGGCTCCTGGAGTATGTTGACCTGGTGCTCTTTGACATCAAGCACCCGGATGATGCCTGTCACCGGGCAGTTACCGGCGTTTCTAATGAAATCATCTTCCAGAACTTGAAGAGAATAACCGACATGGGGAAGCCGACCATCGCCCGTATCCCGGTCATTACCGGGTTTAACGACTCCGAGGGAACGATGCAGGACATCGCGGTAATTCTTCAAGACCTCGAAGGTATTCTCCGCGTGGAACTGCTGCCTTACCACAGGTACGGCGTCGGCAAATATAAGAAATTAGGGAGAACTTACGGCTGGGACGGGAAAACGCCGGAAGAAAGCCAGATGGAGGATTTCAGATTAGTGTTCCAGGCGCATGGATTTAACACGAGCGTAAACTAGCAGGGTGCTATTTCGGCTCAGGTTATACTTTTCTTGAGCAACAGTAAATTTGCATATGGGGAGGTGATAAATGAAGTAGAGGATTAAAATGTGTACATCAGTAGTTATTCGAAGGAGGGAACTAATGAAAGTAAGCCGCTTATTCCCGGTAATATTCGCGATGCTATTGATCGGTATTATTTTGGCCGGATGCACGCCACCGGCACCGACTCCCACCCCCACCCCGACGCCTACGTCCACACCCACTTCGTCACCAACACCCACGTCTTTTCCCACTTCCACTCCTACTTCCAGTCCCACACCCACCGCAACTTCTGCCCCGGCACCGGCACCCGTGCAGTGGAATCCTCCGAAATTAATCAACGGAATCGGCATGGCAACCACCACGTCTGCCTACCAGCAAGGCCTTGGCATCGTGACAGCCATCACTGACAAGACCGGCGTTGAATTCAGGCTGGAGCCCCAGGGCACTGATACGGCGCGGGCAACGGCCCTGAGAGACAAAGCCGGAGATTTCCTGATCACCACACAGGACTCTTACCTCATGTATAATGGTATTGGCGGTTTTGCGGAACCGGGGTGGGGCCCCCAGGACCACGTGCGCGTGTTGTGGATCGGCGGTATGGGTAACTGCGGATTCATGATCCGGGGCGATTCCGGAATCAAGAGTGTGCAGGACCTGCGGGGCAAAAAGGTAGCCACGTACCCCACGTACCCGTGGGTTGACATGGCCACCAAAGCCTGGCTCGCCTTCGGAGGGCTGACCTGGGACGATGTCATCCCCGTTAAGGTCGGCAGTTTTGCCAACGGCGGCGAGGTACTGATGGACGGAGGCCTGGACGCCTGTTATTATGCGAGCACCTCACCGATAGCGCAGCAGCTCGAGTCCTCGATTCATGGTGTGGGCTGGATACCGCTGCCTCACGCGGACAAAGAGGGCTGGAGCAGGCTTTTCTCGGTAACCACCGGGCTTTTCCCGGTAAAAGAAACCGTAGGTGCCGGATTGTCCCTGGACAAGCCCTGGGAGACCACCGGCTACTGCTACGGCATCGTCTGCTACGACTGGCTGGATGACAATGAGGCCTACTGGCTGACGAAGCAGTTCAATGAATGCTATAGCCTGTTCAAGGACAAGCATATCTTCCTTCCCCGTTGGAACATTATCCAGGCCCTGGACCCGACGGCGCTGCCCACCCAGGCGCCCTACCATCCCGCCAGTGTTCAATACTTCAAGGATATCGGGCGCTGGACACCCGAATTGGATAAAATCCAGGCAAACAATCTGGCGAGAAAGTAAAACATCATTTAATTAGAAGCAGGAGAGGTCCTTCCCACCTTCAACTCCGCCTCTCCTGCTTTATCCCGGACTAACGCGTGGAGAGTTGAGGTGAAAATTTGGAAACTCATTCCAAGTATAGGCGTGTGGGAAAAGTCTGGTACATTGTATCACTTGCTTTTACAGTATTTGCTTTACTGTCGGCAATCTGGTACACGTTTAACATTATTGTTGCCGGCACGAACCTCATTGACGTCCAGTATTTTTATCTGCTGGTATCTTTTCTCCTTCCCCTGTCATTTATCTGGATTCCCCTGAACAGAAAAGCCCCCAGGGACAGGGTGCCTTTCTATGACGCCATCCTCTTCATAATTGCTTTCATCATCCCGTTTTATTTCTCGTTTAATGCCGTGAACATCGTCATGCGGGGCTGGTCGGTGACCGCGCCTTCACACGTAATACCACTGTGCTTCATTCTGTGGGCAGTCGCGATTGAAATAGGAAGACGCACCGGCGGCATACCCCTTGCTATCGTGGTCGGGGTTATTTCTTTTTATCCGGTCATCGCATGGATGATGCCGGGAGTGCTTACCGCAAAGCCGTTTACGCTCGCTCGTACCGCCAAGTACCACATGTTCAGCGAAGACGCTTTCTTTGGAATACCAGTCAAGGTATTTTCCAGGCTGTTCTTCGGGTACATCGTTTTTGCGGTTGCCTTAACCGTCGGTGGCGCCGGAAAAATGTTTACGGACTTGGCCGCCAGACTGGTGGGCAGGTACCGGGGAGGCAACGCTAAAATAGCTATCCTGAGCAGCGCTTTCTTCGGCAGCATCAGCGGCTCGCCAGTCCCCAATGTACTGACCACCGGTACGTTCACGATACCCGCGATGAAAAGCGAAGGTATTTCCCCGGAGATAGCCGGAGGCGTGGAAGCGGTGGCCTCTACCGGAGGAGCAATATTGCCTCCCATCATGGGGGCCGTGGCTTTTATCATGTCAGAGATACTGGGCATCTCATATATCCAGGTCTGCGCGGTTGCCGTGGTGCCCGCGCTACTTTATTACCTTACCCTGTTCCTCCAGGTTGATGCATATTCTGCAAGGAGAGGCCTGGTAGGGCAGCCTGCGAAAATAGGAGGGCCTTCGCTATTCGTCATCCTGGCCCAGAATTTCCACCTGATTATCTCCTTTCTCGCACTGATTTTCATATTATTCGTGCTGAGGCTGGAAAGTATGGCCCCCTGGATTGCCACCGGGATCGTGTTTGTCCTGGGCATATTCAGGGCTGAATCCAGGCTCACACCGAGGCAATTGGTTTATTTCCTGGAAAGACTGGGTAAAATGGCCGGAGAAATTGTGGGCATCATCGGCCCGGTGGGGTTGATTATCGGGGCGTTCGTTCTAACCGGAATTGCTTATAGCATACCATACCGGCTGGTGAACATTGCCGGGGGAAATCTATTCCTGCTTCTTGCGATCGGGGCTATTTCTTCCCTGATTCTGGGCATGGGGGTTCCCATTTCGGCATGCTATATCCTGCTTGCGGTGATACTGGCTCCGGGCCTTGTCAAGCTTGGCATCAACCCACTGGCGGCACATTTCTTCGTGCTCTATTGCGGCCTCTGGTCGTATCTGACTCCCCCGGTTGCCCTCTCGGCCTTTGCCGCCGCAACGATAGCTAATGCGAGTCCGATAAAATGCGGGCTTGCCGCAATGCGGCTGGGGATAGTGATTTTCATTATTCCTTTCTTTGCAGTAATGGACCCCGCCCTGATAATGCAGGGGCCCGCCAACCAGATAATCTTTTCGGTTACCAGGAGTGTCCTGGGTTTCTTTTTAATCGCCGGGAGCATTGAAAAGTATTTCTGGATAATAGGAACACTGAATATATTCTCAAGAACGCTCTTGTTTGCCGGGGGAATGTTACTGGCGTTTCCTAATATCACCGCCAATTATTTCGGTCTTGGCATCTCGGTGGTAGTGTTTGGAGTGTATATTTTCAGAAAACTGCTTATCCGGGCGCGCGGCCAGGCAGTCACGCCAAAATACGAAGGCGGCTAAAGTGTTCCTGACCGGTCAGTTATCTTAGGGGAAGCAGGCAGGAGGGGCGATGGCAGTGATTATCGTCGATGGGGATAAGTGCACCGGGTGTAAAGTATGCGAGCTTGCCTGTTCCATGACCAAGCATAATGTATTCAACCCCCGGAAATCCTATATCAGAATATTGTCCCACGAGGACCTGGGGTTGTATTTACCGGCCCTTAAACCTGATTGCGACTCCTGCGGCAAGTGTGTCGAATTGTGTCCTGCCGATGCCCTGAAAATTATCACAACGGGAGAAGCGGCTGTCTTTATGAAAAAGACAAAGATTGGAAGCTTCCCCGCACCTCTTATCAGCCGGGAAGTATGACAATGAACGGATGGGCTGGAACAATCCTCAGGGTTGACCTTACACAGGGAACTATCCGGAAGGAACCGCTCATTATGGACTGGGCCCGCCAGTTCATCGGGGGGAGGGGACTTAACAGCAGGACCCTGTACCGCGAAATTGCCCCGGGCACCAGCCCCCTGTCCCCGGAAAACCCTCTGATTATCGGTGTCGGTCCCTGCAACGGGACTCTGGTACCGGGAAGCGGCAGCCTTACCATAACCACCAGGTCGCCTCTCAGCGGTTTCCTAGGAGATGCCAGCACCCGCGCCATCTTCGGGGCAAGACTCAAGTACGCCGGTTACGACCAGATTATCATCCAGGGTAAGGCGAAGAAGCCGGTTTACCTCTGGATTGATGATGACAGGGTCGAAATCAGGGATGCATCTCACCTCTGGGGGAAACTCGTCGGGGATACGATAAGGCTTCTCAAGCAGGAAAACAGAGACCCTGACATCGGTGTCCTGTGCATCGGCCCAGCCGGTGAAAATAAAGTTAAATTCGCGGCAATCATGGGTGAGTCCGGCAGGTCTGCCGGAAGGACCGGAGTGGGAACGGTGATGGGCTATAAGAACCTGAAGGCGCTTGCCGTCAGGGGCACCGGAGACGTCAGGGTGCATGACCCAGCCATGCTGGAGGACGTTTACCGTGAGGTAAGACGGTTCTGGCTGGATGAGCGGCGTGAAATCTACGAACGGAGAAAGATTTACGGTCTCACCCAGCAATTATGGACCTTCCAGGAATCCGGTTTCCTGTCCACGAAAAATTACCGGCAAGGAACGTTCGAGAAGTTCGCAAAACTCGACCCACGGCGTCTGGCAAAACACTATCTCGGAAAGAGCAGGAACTGTTTTGGGTGCTTTCTACCCTGCGATAAAAACTGGGTCATCACAAAAGGACGCTATGCCGGTACCCATGGCAGCGGGCTGGAGCTGGCACAGGTCCATCATACGGCCAGCAGAATGGGCATCTCCGACCCGGACGTATTTTTCTACCTGGATACGATGCTGGATGAATATGGCCTCGATATCATGGACTGGGCCGGCGTTACCGGCCTGGCCATCGAGTGCTACTTAGATGGCTTGATAACTACAAGGGATACGGGAGGGCTGAGGCTGGATTGGGGGGCCAAACAGGCAATCGTCAAACTGCTGGATATGATTGTTTACCGGCAGGGATTTGGTGACATCCTTGCGGAAGGCGTGAAGCGTGCCGCGGAGATAATCGGACAAGGGGCGGAAAAATATGCCTTACACGTAAAGGGACTGACTCCGGACGCGATGGACCCCAGGGGCGCCAAGGGTTGGGGTTTAGGGTATGCCACCTCCAGTCGCGGCGCGGAGCATTGCCGGACGATATCTCCGGACCGGGAACCGGGGATAGACCGTTTTGCGGAAAAAGACAAACCGGCAATAGTGAAATGGTGCCAGGAATGCCGCGCCGTTCAGCATTGTCTGGAGGTATGCTTCTTCTGCTGGCCCGCGTACGATAGCAGGGTCCCGGACCAGCTCGCGAGAATATTTGCGGCGGTTACCGGGATAGAGACCAGCGGGGAACAGATGATGCTCGCCGGACAGAGGCTCACAACTCTGGAAAGGTGCTTCAATATAAGAGAGGGGCTGTGTAAGAGCGATGACAGTTTACCAGACAGGTTCACCAAAGAGATGTTACCCGCAGGAGCGAGCCAAGGCCAGGTGGTGAATTTAGAACCTATGCTTGATAAATATTATGAGCTGAACGGATGGGACGTAAAAAGCGGCTTTCCGAAGAAGACAACGCTGGAAAGTCTCGGCTTGAAGGAAATGGCGAATGATGTTGAGGCATTTCGACAGTTTTGACCTTAAAGGGACACCATACTCTGCCCTTCGGGTTAGTTGTATCTCCGGTGAAACCGGTAAAATACCACGTGGCAGGCTTATTCAGACTTTACCGTGAATATCCCTTTTTGCGAGCCTGTTCGTCAAGTTCCAGGGTATAAAAACGTTCCAGCGGCAGGGACACTTCAGTCTTCGCCGTCCGCAAGTCTATAGCCTTAAGGTAGCCTTTACACTTTTCGCATAAATAGACTCGGTACAGTCCCTCGGGGTCAGTGATATAAGACAGGTCTGACTGGTCCTGTGAGCCGCAGAAAGGACACTCCAGCCTCTGGTACTGCCATTCGCTATCGCATCTTGAGCAGACAAGCCATCTGCAGCCGTCTTCTTTCGCCAGATAAGCGAAGTCGGGATAACCTCCGCAGGCCGGACAGTACCGTCGCCTCCACCTAGTCTGATTGACGGATTTCATAACGTTCCCGGTGTGTGCCTGCAAGAACGGCTTGATGGAAGCACCTACAACCGCCACCAGCCTGGCAGATTCCGGCGTCATTTGCGAAAAACAAGAGGAATCACTATTATACCAGGCCAGTGCAAGCTCCCTGAATAGTCCGGCTTCCATTTCCGGGGGCCACCGGTTCTCCGGGTTATCAGGATTTTCCAGCCCTTCAGACACCCATCTTGCGACTCGATGAAAAACGGGGCCAGCTTCATCCCAGCCCGGGAAAAAGTCATCAAAGTAGAGTATCGGTCTTCCGTCACTGATGTGCTCGCTTACACTTTCAAGGGCTATCTGCGGGACATGCGCCGCCTCCTGTCCGGCTATCTCCTCCTGAATATGGAGGAGTTCTCTGTAGCGTTCGATCAGCCCGCCAAGAATTGATTCCGGTACATTTATGGTTTCTGTTTCCCTCGTCATTTCGCGCAGCCTCAGAGTTATTTCTTTCCGGATTTATTCTCGCTGTCAGCGCCGAGCTGCTGCCGCCTCCTGGATACCCACATCAGTCCCGACCCGGCGGCGACGATACCCACGCCGAGCCATGACCAGGCGAGCTTATCGTACCTGTCAAGAAATCCCGGGGACACCGGTATCGCTTCTCCCCTGGATGTGGACGTGGGACGGAGGTCAGGCTCCATGTACCATTCCGGGCGGGCATTATCAGGAAAGAGCGGAAACAGTCCTCCTTCCAGTGATTTAATGTACCAGTCAGGAAAACCCTCCGGATCGAAGTGAGGGTATTCTCTTATTTGCGGGTTCTCCGGAAGACCGTGAACATACGGCGCTTCCACGAGTAAATAAAGTGTATGGAGCCCGCCGAGTTCTTTTTCTCCATATAGATTAGCTTCAGGATAACTGTTTTTTACTTTTTCCAGTCTGTTTTTCGCCTCCTGGATGATGTCAGAGCGCTCCCCGAATACCAGCGCACCGGAGGGGCAGGTCTTCACGCATGCCGGGGTGAGGCCTGAATCCAGTCTGTCCTGGCACCAGATGCATTTATAGGCCACTTTCCGCGGAGTATAGTTTTCCACCGTTATGCGCGGAGTAATATTGTCCACCCCAAGTTTCGGCGCTTCAAAGGGACAATATTGCTCGCAACGTCCGCAGCCGATGCATCTCTCTCTATCGATTTCAACATGTCCGTCCGGGCTGTAAGTGCGCGCGTAAGAAGGACACACCCATACACAAACGGCGTCGGTACAGTGCATGCAGGCCTGGCGAGTGAATATCCAGCGGGGAGTGCCGGCGTTTTCTAGCTCTTGAAACCTGATCTTGTTCCATGTTTCCGGCCCCAGCTCGGGGGGATTCTCATATGAACCTCGATTGGTGGTGGCGACCCCCGGCAAGTCCCACCACTGCTTGCAAGCGACCTGACATCCCCTGCAGGCGATACACCTGGAGCTATCAAACAACATCGATTTTGCCATAACATTCTCTCCCCGTATTACTGGTTACAATATCTAAGCCGGCCTTACATCGCACAGAAAAGCTTTATACTCCGGAATCATGGTATTGGCGTCGCCGATATTAGGAGTAAGCATATTGGCGCTGTCCCCGGTAGACAGTCCGGTATAGCCCCAATGCCACGGCATCCCGACTTCATGGATGATTTTGCCGTTCAAGGGGAAGGGGCGGAACCGCTTGGTAACCAGGGCACGCGCCTTCACGCTGCCCCGGGCGGTTTCAACGAGCGCCATCCGACCGTTGGTGATGCCCTTCTGGGCCGCAAGCTCTTCACCTATCTCCACGAACATCTCCGGCATCAGTTCCACCGACCAGGGAAGGTTCCGCGTCATCTGCCCCGCCTGCCAGTGTTCCACGACCCGGTAAGTGGTACAGACGATGGGGTATTTATCAGGAGTTCCCTTGAAGTCCATTTTCCCGTCCCAGAGCTTGATACAGGGATCGTTCTGCGTACCGGAAAGGATATTGTTCACCGGACTTTCCCAGGGCTCGTAGTGCTCCGGAAAGGGTCCATCTACCATGGACCTCGGTCCGAAGACGTTGCCGTGCCCGTCCGGGGTCATGATAAACGGATATTTTGTTTTGGACGGGTCTACTTCCATGGGCGGGAACCCCCCATCCGGAACATCGCCCAGCCATTTATTATTGGCAGCGTCCCACTTTATTGACGGGTGCTCACTGTCCCACGGATTACCGGCGAGGTCCACCCCCGCCCGGTTGTAGATAATCCGGCGGTTCACCGGCCAGCTCCATGCCCACCCCGAGTACATGCCGACATTGAACGGGCCATCATCGAGGCTCCTCCGCGCCATCATGTTCCCGTTTTCGGTATAACTGCCGGAATATATCCAGTTGCCGCAGCTGGTAGTGCCGTCATCCTTCAGGGCGGTAAAGTTGGGGACCAGTTTACCCGTGGTCAGGTCATAGCCGTTTATCTCTTTCGCAACCTGGTGCGGGTCAGGATGCAGGCCATAGTCCCAGACCAGGTTGGAAATGGCTTCGCGGTTCGGCGCTGAAGCGTCTGACCGGTAGAGCTGAATCAGCCGGGCCATCAATTCGACGATGATGTCCATATCCGGCTTCGCCTCTCCGGGTGGATTTGCTCCTTTGTATCTCCACTGCAACCAGCGGCTGCTGTTACTGGTACTGCCTTCTTTCTCGAAGGAGGCCGCCGCCGGCAGCATGAATACCTCAGTTTTGATAGCCGCCGGTTCCGTTCCGGGACGTTTCCAGAAATTGGCTGTCTCCGTCTGCCACAGGTCCACGCATATCAGCCAGTCCAGTTTCTCCAAGGCTTTTCGGGCCATATTAGCATTGGGAGCGCCCACGGCGGGATTCATTCCCCAGCACATCATCCCCTTGATTACACCATCATATAGGGCGTGGAACAGGGAGATATAGGAGTAGTTGCCGGAAGATTTGGGCAGGTAGTGGAATCCGAACTGATTGTCCCTGGTGGCTGAGTCTCCATACCATGATTTAAGAAGACTGACGGCATACTTGGGGGTATGTTGCCACCAGTTTGAGCTCATCGGGTCAGTGGTAGTGGGCGTTATCCGCTTCAAGTACGACTCGATTGTCTCATCCGTGCTGACCGGCGCTTTCAAATACCCGGGAAGAAGGTGGAACAGGAGCGCCATATCGGTTGAGCCCTGTACGTTAGACTCGCCCCGCATCGCGTTAACCCCGCCCCCGCACACGCCGATATTGCCCAGCAGCAGTTGCAGCACCGCATATGAGCGGACCACCTGGGAACCATAGGTGTGCTGGGTGGTGCCCATCGCATAAAGAATGGTACCCGCCTTTCCGGGCGCTCCGGTAGCGGCGAAGGTGCGGCATACTTCCAGGAAGATGTCTTTGGGGGTCCCGGTAGTCTCCACTACCTTGTCGGGGGTATAGCGGGCATAGTGTTTCTTCATCAACTGGAAGACGCAGTTGGGACTTTGCAGGGTCATGTCCCGCTTGGGGATGCCTTTTTCATCCACCTGGTAGCTCCAGGTGGATTTATCATAGGCACGTTTTTCCGCGTCATATCCTGAGAAAAGCCCGTCCAGGTCAGCCGGGCCTTTGTAAGCGGGATTCACCATGTACGAGGCATTGGTATACTCTCTGAGGTATACCATATTATATTTATGAGGATTAGCCTCCATATCGTCTATGATGTACTTTATCATCCCGCCGATAAACGCGATGTCTGTTCCGGACCTCATCGGCGCGTAGATGTTCGCCTTGGTGGCGCTTCGGGTATAGCGCGGGTCCACTACAATGAGCTTCGCCCCCCTGTTGAGAGCCTCCCCAATATGGCCGAAGGCGGCAGGATGGTTTTCAGCGGGATTAGCCCCGATGCCCAGAATACAATCGCTGTTCGCGATGTCATTCCAGTGGTTTGTCATTGCTCCTCTACCGAACGATTCCGCCAGACCGGCGACAGTAGAGGAATGTCATATACGGGCCTGATGTTCCAGGTAGACCACCCCCAGCGCCCGGTTCATCTTGGACAGGAGATAGCACTCTTCGTTATCCAGGGCGGCCCCGCCCAGTGCGGCAATGGCCTCCGTCCTGTTTACCAGATAGTTGCCATCCTTCGCCACCCAGTTCTTATCACGCGTGTTCTTGATAAGCTGGGCCATGCGTTCCATCGCCCAGTCCCAGCTCTTCTCTTCCCAGTCAGCGGAACCCGGCGCGCGGTACAGCACGGTACTCATTCGATATGGATTGTCCGCGGCTAACTGACGCATTGAACCGCCCTTGGCGCAGGCTGCCCCCTGGTTTACCGGATGGTCCGGGTCTCCCTCTATATTGATTACCTTTCCGTTATCGGAAGAAACGAGGAACCCGCAGCCGCAGCCGCAGTAAGGACAGGTCGTCGTCGTCTCCCGGACTAGTTTCTTGAGTACGATGCCGGATTTGGCATAAGCGGGCTTGCCTTCAAATACGAGGGTATTCATGGCTACGAAACCAAGGGAGGTTGCCCCGCTCAGTTTCAGGAAATCTCGCCGATTCAGTTCCATATCAGTCTATCCTTTCTACTTGATTCTGGGCAGAACACTGCTGATTACCGATAATAGCCCCCTGGTCTCTCTATTCTGCTTTTTCTTGCTGCCCGGAGATTCGCTTAACAGCCGCCAGAACACCATGAAGATGAAGATAAAACCGATAGCTATGACGTATTCCCAGCCCTTGGTGAACTGCATGAACTCCTGAAGCGTGTACATAATTCTCCTCCTTTATCCTTTATCCTTTAATGATCATCCCCATATTCGGGATGCGGTTCCAGCACGGGGAGCCGGTTGACGATCCATTTGAAGAGGACCAGACCAAAGGTAAGTATGGTCACGGTTATGAGGATCTCAGACCAGGCCGGAACATACCTGTCCGGCATGTCCCATCTAAAGGCTATCATCGACATGTTCAGCCGGTTCATTATGATTCCGATTACCGTGATTACCGCTGTAAAGCGGACCAGCCCGACGCTGCGCCTGCGCGTGGCATACAGGAACAGCAGAGAGGGCAGCAGCACAAAGCCGAGGATTTCTACCAGGAACCAGTTTCCCAGGGGCGTTCCGATGTACGACCAGGTATTGGAATGCATAACCCCGATTATCTTTAACCAGAAGTAGGTGAACAGGACCAGTGATGCCGCCTTCCCCAGGCCAAAGGTGATGTTTTCCAGCTTCTTGCTATGTTCGGCATCATCATGGTTCAGGAAGATGCGGTGGGACAGCATGCTCTCAATGACCACCATTGACATCCCGGCGGCGACGCTGGAAACAAAGAAAAAGACGGGAATAAGCGGTGAATACCAGAGCGGATGGAGCTTGCCGGGCATGAGCAGGAACAAGGCGCCGAGAGCAGACTGGTGCAAGGTGGACAGCATTACGCCGAATATGGTAGCGCCGAGAGCGATTCTGATGGCCCATCTCCGCCACCTTTTCCATCCCAGCCATTCAAAAACGGCCGGACTGAATTCAACGAACTGGGTGGTGAGATACAATGCCACATGCCAGGCGACGAGGAACAGGACGGAAGTCACCCCGAGCGATACGAACATGGGGTAGGGCAGGCGCCAGGGACGGCCCAGGTCGAAAAGCAGCCCGATGACCGCGAGGAGATACCCCAGGAAGCCGGTCAGCACGGCCGCGCGCGCAACCGGCCGGTATTCTTTAAGTCCAAAAATATATACTGCCGAAGCGATGACGTAGCCACCTGCCGCCAGGGCAACCCCGCTCATCATATCGAACCCGATCCATATTCCCCAGGGGTTGCTATCGGTGAGGTTTGTGGTGGCCGCCAGTCCCTCCGCGAAACGGATGACCATTACCGGGATGCCCACCCAGAATATCAGCGCCGCGATTATATTGAAAGGAGTAATCAGTCCCTTCAGGTATTCACCGGTACTCTGTCCCAAAAATATCTTTTCGCGTATCCAGGACCTTTCACCCCCGGCGATGGCCGCTCCCGGTCTTATTAATCCCCTGTAATTCACGCTCATTTTTTCTCTCCGTCCTTATTTTCCAAAGCTAGCTTTTCACGCCGTTTCGAGAGCGCATTCAGCCCCATGAAAAGGGCCGGCCACCCCACCAGGACCACCGGAACGGACAGCAAAAAGTCTCTGGTAAATTCGGGATATGGCTGCTTACCCACATTAGCGGGCAGACCGATATTTTCGAATGGCACTGTGGAGAGATAAAGCCAGCCCGTACCACCAGCTTCATGCTCGCCGTAGATATGGTTCACGTACCGGGTAGGATTGTTTTTAATCCTGGACCGGGCGATTTCCAGTAACTCGCTGCGCTTGCCGAAAATGGTTGCCTGGACCGGGCAGGCAGAGGCACATGCCGGCACGCCGCCATCCTTGACAATCCTGTCATAGCACATGACGCATTTTCGGACGGCAGGATGGACAGGATCGTCATATGAATAAGCCAGCATGGTAAACGGGCAGGCATTCATGCAGTACCGGCAGCCGATGCAAACGTTTTCGTTGTAGACTACCGCGCCTTCGGGGGTCTTTTTCAGCGCGCCGACCAGGCAGGAGGAAACACATGCGGGCTCCTCACAGTGCATGCACTGGACCTTGCGATACACCGGGCTGCCCCCGAGGACGGGTGCTTCGTATTGATTGACCACCGTCCATGCATCCGCGGAAGGCTTCCTTTCCTCCGGAAATACGCTGGGGTCGGCAAAGCGTTTCTCAGGCGGGGGGAGGTCATTCGCCCGGTTGCAGGCCCTTTCACAGGCACGACAGCCTACACATAGAGTTGTATCGGTCAGCATACCGAAGCGGTCCGGGTGCCCCGCGAAGTTCTCAACAGCCGAAGCCTGGACGGGATTACTGGAAAGCGTGTTCAGCATTACCGCACCCGCGGCAGCCGCCGCTCCCTGTAAAAACCTTCTTCTGCTAACGCTCATTATGCCGTCCTCCCCTTTTATAGAGTCTTTTTCTCACGCATCAATCTCAATTAGTCCATTGCGGATGGCGTACCTGATAACCTGGCTCATATTATGCAGGGACAACTTTTTCATTAATTTGTTCCGGTGGCCGAATATCGTCTTCGGGCTCACCCCCAGCCTGACGGCAATCTCGCGGCTGGTAAAGCCCTCCGCAATCAGCTTAAGTACATCTATCTCCCGGTTTGTCATTCCGTTCCCGGGGTTGCTCCTCAATTTCCGACTGTATTCCCGAATCAGGGACGAGACAGCCGAGGGCAACAGGAAACCGCAATCGTTATATAAGGTCCTTATTGCTAATACCAGGTCCATTCCGTCTGACGTCTTCGGTAAATATCCGGCGGCTCCCGCCGATATGGAAGAGATGATATGCTCCCGGTCTTCATAATCCGAAAATATAAGGACTTTTGTTTTATGATTGCGTCTGAGAATGCGGCGGGTAGCTTCGAGACAGTCCATCCCCGGCATCGGGAGTTCCATGACAATAATATGAGGAGTCAAAGACTTTGCTTTATCAATACCTTCTTTAACTTCGCTGGCTACGGCAACAACTTCAATATCGTCACAGCTATTCAGCAAGGCACAAATCCCGTCTCGCATCACTGCATGATGGTCTACGATGAGTACTTTTATCCTATCAGAAACCCGATTTATGACTTGCATATAATGATAAAAACGCCCTATAATTCAACCATATAAATACCCGTATTAATTTGTATTATAATATTTATTTCATATTGGGGACATAAGTATTTGTAAGGATTATATAAGGATTTCATTCCATGTCACCCTTTTGACAGCGGATATATATACCTGCTATATTAATAAATTGTACCTGTTTTTTCTGTGATTTTTTATCCCTCTATGATATAATTAATAATATCCGAAGAGTGCGATGCATCAGTTTAAGCAGGGGATAACAGCAGCCTCTCATAACCGATACCTCGTTGTCACCGCGCTCTTTGGAGCAAGCGTGTTCATTTATTACATGGGAGATCTGTTCAGACTCGCGGGTCTCGAAGCCCTGAACATCAGCATCTGGAATACGGTCCATGATGTGCACCGCCTGGTATTTCTTGTCCCCATCGTCTATTCCGCGCGTTATCTACCATTCAGAATCACTCTGGCCGTTCTCGGAGCAACTTTAGTTTCATTTTTGCCGCGCGCTATCTTTTTATCTCCTTACCCGCATGCCCTCGGAAGAAGTCTTCTGAGCATAATGCTCATGGGAGGAGCCGTATTATTCTTAAGAAGGTTGGTGCTGATAGGTCAGCAAAACGCCGGCCGTTCTGACACCGCATCTCCAACCCTCCGCAGACCAAACGGCAACGGGGAATATCTGATTAATGATTTATATGTTGATATACCCCGGCGTGTGGCAAAGAAGAAAGGCCGCGCCTTGAGACTGACTCCCACCGAATTCCGCCTGTTGGAATACCTTATCCGCAATCATGGAAAGGCTGTCAGTCACGAAGAGCTTCTTTACAGCGTATGGGGAAGGGAATACCGCCAGGAATCAGAATACCTGAGAACCTTCGTCAGCCAACTCAGGAGAAAGATTGAAAACGACCCGTCCAATCCTGAGCTGATAACCACGGAAAGGCAGTTCGGATACAGGTTTATTGACCTGTCAGGAGAGCACGACTAGATTATGTCACGTACGTTCAAGCTATGCCCTGCTGATTATCATGAGGCGCACTCATGCCAAAAGGAAGGAACATTAGTTCTCCGGGATTTGAGGCCGGGCGATAGTAAGATGCGCTAATATAGGGCTACTCTGGCTGTTCCCCTCGTGGTTTTTTTACCTCTCGGGTTTTCGGTCCACATTTCAAGCTCGATGACTATTTCCCCTGCCACGTTTTGCCTGTTTACGATACGGCCCCTGCAGGTTATCTCTTCATCCGGAAAGTCCATGCCCTGATACTTGCAGTTCAGTTCCCTGAGAACACCGGCTTCACCAATCCAGTCGGTCAGTAGTTGCGCCAGAAAAGCAGCCTTCAGCGCTCCCTGCACGATAATGTCCGGAAGACCGTATTCAACCGCAAAATCCCTATCGTAATGGTATTCGTCAAAAGCCCACGATGCTCCCGCCCACATTACGAGTTGTCTTGTTGTGGGCCGCTTAACGAGAGGAGTCAATTCCATACCGGGTGTAAGATTATCAAAAGAAATCTTCGTATTCATATCTCTTCCATCTGCAGTATTAATACCGGACGGCGGACCCGCGTATCATGCCAACTTTTTCGCTGCGCTGGTTCGTGAGAATCGTTTCAGTTATCATGAATACCATCCTGCCCAGCTTCTTCCCATGCCGTTCGTAAACGTCTGTAATCCTGCTTTTTACGGTAATCACGTCACCCGGCCTTATGGGTGAAATATATTTCCATTCACGCCATCCGTCCAGGCGTCTCCCTTTCCCCGGCAGAGACATTTTCCCCTGGATGATAGTATTGGTCAGATTGCATATCAAAAGAGCGGGGGACGCAACAGCGCCCCCTTCTTCCCCTTTACTTCCCTGCCCGCCGTCCCGCCACAGAGGATTAGAGTCACCGACGGCTTCGGCAAGGTGTCTGATAAGTCCTTTGGTGACTTCGATGTCATATGGTTCGGACTCTTTACCCACCATCCTCTTTAATTCCAGGACGTCACTGTCAGTTATCTTTTCCCATTTCAACTTGAATCAAAGCCTCCCTGCAAAGACTGAACCTATATTATCATGTTAATAATCATATATCCAGGTTTTACTAACAACATTAATTGATTCACTGACGCTGCGGTTTAAGTAACTTAAGGTCCGGTCTGATATGGCGGGAAGATTACAATCAAAGAGGGACCTTTTTTCTTTGAGCGCCAGAATATTTTCACCCCCACCTTGTTATGTTTCCCTGTTTAAGGGTATATAATGTGGTTAACCAGTTATAATCTCAAAAGGGAGGCTGTAACTATGGAGACAAAAACCAACAGGGAAAGTATGCAGGCGCTTATTGTCTATTGGTCGGGTACCGGAAACACCGAAAAAGTGGCGAAGACCATCCACCAGGGCCTCCAGAATATGGGAGTGAAATCTACGCTGAAAGTTACGGCAGAGGCGTTAGATGAAGACCTGCACCGGTATGATTTTGTGTTCATCGGCTCCCCATCGCATAACTGGCTCCCGCCCAAACCGGTGCTGGAATATATTGACAATAGAATGAAGTACTACCGGGAAAGAGGATTTATCAAACCATGCGCACCTCCCGTGGCCGGTAAAAAGGGAGTGGCATTCTGCACCTATTCCGGACCCCACACCGGAATCAACGAGGCTATCCCCGTTGGAAAGTACCTCGGGCAGTTCCTGGAGCATATCGGTTTCGAAGTAGCAGGTGAATGGTACGTGCCCGGTGAATTTCACGGTCGTCTGGAAAACAGCACCAAAGGCAGACTGGGTGATATTCGGGGTCGCCCTGACCGGCAGGACCTGGACAAAGTAATATCAGACCTGACAGAACTGGTAGAATCCGCTAAACAGGCCGCAAGGAACGCAAAGTAACGGGGCGGACATTATAGATAGCTATCATCGCCGCCAGGTAACTGATAACGATAAGTAAAAAAGCGTAGTTATAGCTCATCGTTATGTCAAATATATACCCCGTTACCAGCGGGCCGGCAGCGGCCCCAAGCCGGCGTATGAATTCGACGTTACCGAATGTCTCCCCGAAAGATCCCGTCCCGAAACACTCTCCGATTACAAGCGGGCGCAGGGTGTTCATCCCACCGGCGGCAAACGCATAGACTGCCACGAATACCCAGACCATACCCATGGTTTGACTCTGCATCAGGATAACCACGCCGACTGCCTGCATCGCGATACAACCCAGCATTACCCGCCGCGGCGAGTACCTGTCAGCAAAATAGCCCAGCCCCAGTTTACCGGCGATGCCGATTCCGGCAGTGAGTCCCAGGGCGGTCGCAGCCGTGGCCAGCGGAATTCCGAGGTCCGTGATGAACGGCACTTCATGGGTCGTAACGCTGACGATGCCGAAACTGACTGACGAAAAAGTAAACCCCAATAGCCAGAGGTCTCTTCTATTGACCGCCGCGTTTAACCTGATTGAAGGATATTGTATACGCGAGGAGGTGGTTTTCGGCACTGGTGGCGTCATATTTTCCAGGCCTTTCCCCCCGTCAGGCGTCAGCCCCATCGGCCGGAGCCCGGGTCTCATAATGAACAGGGACAGCGGGATAATACCCAGCCAGGTGAACAAGCCCATCACGAGAAACGTCATTTGCCAGCCTGAGATAGAGATGAGCCTGCCGATGGCAGGAGTAAGGAAAAGGCCCCCGAAACCCATGCCCGTACTCGCAACGCCCATGGCGACGCCCCTCTTTTTCCGAAACCAGTCCGCAATTGCGGCGCTGGTAGGAATCTCGGAACATACAGCAGCGGCGATCCCGGCGCATGCATAAAGCAGATATAGTTGCCATAGAGCCCCGGTCAAGCTTAATAAGCAGAAACTGGCCCCCAGCGCGATAGCGCCGGCGATGATGAGCTTTGGCGGCCCATAGCGGTCGGTCATCCTCCCGGCCCAGGGGCAGGCGAACCCCCAGGCGAGCATGAAGATAGACATCGCCCCTGATAATGTGGCTCTGCTCCAGCCGAATTCGGTAATGAGCGGCTGGAAAAATACCCCGAAGGTATATACGGTAAGACCGATGGTGATGAAGAGGATGACCAGGGATACAGCTACAATCCACCAGCCGTAGAATATCTTCGGCTCTCTCATTGTACCTCTGCTACCGGCCTTTTGCTGAAATCGATTTCCCTTACATGCCGCGCGGCTCGCACCAGGCTGTCCGCTGTTTTCAGAGCTTAAGGTGAGCGATTCGCGAACCGTCACGTATCGCGCAGAGAATGTTGCCTGGTTCCCGGCAGTCTCCCGCCTGGTAAACCCGGGGTACCCGGCCTTTAATCTCCGCGGCAAGCCAGTCATTCGGCCTCCGCCCGGCGGCAATAACCACCGTATCCCCGGAAATCGCCTCTCTGGCGCCCAAAGCCGTGCGTATCAGCACCCCATCCGGCGTAATCTCATCGCAGGTTACCTCCGTCCTGATGGTTAAGCCTTCGGCTGTCTCAAGAGCATCCAGCAGTTCGCCGCGCACAAAGGGTATTACCCCGGAAGCGATTTCCGGAACCATCTCCAGGAGTGTCACACTCATTCCCCTGGAATGAAGCCACAATGCCGTTTCGCAGCCCACCAGACCGGCCCCCAGGACGATAGTCCTCCGTCCCGTTTTTACCTTCCCCAGCAATACTTCTTCTGCGTTAGTTACGGATTTCCTTTTTATGCCCGGGATTCCCGGGATGACCGGAAGCCCTCCCGTGGCGAGGACCACTGCATCAGGCTTTAGTTTTGCCACCACCGAAGAATCAACGGTTTTTCCCAGTTCAACGCAGACGCCGGTTTTATTTAACTGTCTCGTCAAATAATCTTTCAGTTCAGCTATCAATTCCTTGTGCGGGGCGCGTTCCGCCGCGCGCATCTGGCCGCCCAGGGCATCGCTCTGTTCGAGCAGGAATACCTCGTGGCCTTTTAAAGCCGCCACCCTGGCCGCCTCCATCCCCCCCGGCCCTCCCCCCGCCACCAGGACCCGCTTCTTGTTTCGCGTGGGTATTATCTCGTACTCACGTTCGAGTCCGAGACCGGCATTAACGGCGCAGTTTGTCGGGAGTTTTTTATTCAGCAGCGTATCGGCGCATTCCAGGCAGCGGATGCAGGGCGCGATGTCTTCCTCTTTTCCCTCTGCCAGTTTATTGGGAAACTGCGGGTCTACGATTAACGGGCGACCCATAGCGATAAAATCGGCTTTACCCTGTCTCAACGCTTCCCCGGCAAGTTGCGGACTTATCCCCCCGCACGCGATTACCGGGACATTCGCTATTTTTTTTACCGCGGCAACGGTGTCCAGGTAATATCCTGACGGTACCATGTAGCTATGGAAAGGAGGGCGACCCGAAATATTCAGCGCGCTCACCCCGCCCCGCTCCAGATTACGCACCAGCCATTCCATCTCTGCACGGGGTATAATGCCCATCGTGCCCGCTTCCTTTCCATTAATACGGCACCAGAAAGGAAATTCAGGACCAACGGAATCACAGACGGCTTCGACAACCTCGATTAGAAACCTGGCCCGGCCGGAAATATCACCCCCGTACTGGTCACGGCGCAGGTTTGTCGCGGGCATCAGGAACTGGGAAATCAGGTAGCCGTGGGCGCCGTGTATTTCGATACCATCGAAACCCGCCTTCCGCGCCCTTTCCGCAGCCCGCCCAAAACAGCCCACAAGCTCCAGGATTTCGCTTACGGTTAATTCGTGGGGAGTTTCCGGCCCCAGCAGAGCTACCGGTGAAGGAGCGGCTGCCTGACAGCCGGTAAATTCGGAGTGGACTACCCCTTCAGCACCGGGATGGTATATCTGTATCGCTGCCCTGGCGCCGTGTCTATGGATTGCTCCGGCAAGCTCGGCAAGACCGGGGATAAACCTGTCCTCATCAATCCGCAGCACTTCATGACGCCACCAGCCCCTCGGCGCCTCGACGGTGATATTCTCTACTATTATCAGGCCGGCGCCCCCGCGGGCGCGCTCTTCGTAATAGCGTTTCGTTCGCCCGGTGACATATCCCTCGCTCCCGGTAGCCATAAGCATCGCGGGCATCACCAGGCGATTACGCACCTCCATCACACCGATACGGCCGGGGCGAAAAAGTTCTCTGTACATTTCCCTGTTAATCGATGAAGACTATAAGCTTTCAGCCATACCGATCAGGCGCGCCGCATTTTTCCCCAGTATCTTTTCCTTCTCCCCGGCGGAGAGGAAGGGCAGTCCTTCCAGCCAGTTTACCGTCCCGTTGACATACCAGCCCAGCGGGTAGTCCGTCCCCAGCAGAATATTATCGGCGGAGACCTGTTCCAAGAGGAACTTCATTGTCTCCGCCCCGTAGACCTGCGAATCGTAATAGACCTGGCGGATATACTCTTCAGGTGGCCGCTTCATGGTGCGCGCTTCCGGCTTGCTGTGATATGCGAACGACAGCCTCCCCAGGTTGTATACCGCGAACCCTCCCCCGTTGAAAAAGCATATTTTCAAAGCGGGGTTCCGGTCCAGCACTCCGCCAAACACGACGGACATCACCGCCAGTGTCGCTTCAACGGGCGCTCCGATGCTTACTCCGGAAGCGTAGCGGGACATCCTTTCTTTCTGGCTGAGTACCGGGTGCGCCGGAAAGCAGAAAAGCGGTACTCCCTCCGAAGCCAGCGCCTCGAATATCGGACCCAAGCCCGGGTCATCAAGGTCACGGCCGTTGATATTGGTGGCCACGTATACCGCCCGCAGCTTCAAGTCCCTGACAGCATGGTCGAGCACTTTCAAAGCGGCGTCCGTGTCCTGCCAGGGCAGCATGGCCATGCCGCGGAAGCTGTCAGGATAGCTGCGCTCCAGCGCGGCCAGTTCCTCGTTAACCTCGCGGCAGTAAGCGGAGCCGTTTTTAGCATCGAGGTGATAATTGGCAAACCAGGCGGCAACGCCCATTACCTGGACGTCCAGCTTTGCTTCTCCGGCTTTTTGAATCCTCTCGTCGGGGAACCGGGTCACATTAAGCAGGCGCAGGTCCTCTTCCGGCTGGTGAGGCAGGACAATACCGTTCACGACGATTCTGGTCTCTCCGCGGGCATTCTTTTCCAGGCGCGCCCCGTACCAGTCACGCCGGCTTGTTCCGGTTTTAAAGACTTCCGCGGGAACAAAGTGATTGTGAATATCGATATTCGTGCTCATGTTGCCTCCGGTACATCTTTTTTAAACAATCAAACGAAGTTGAGCGAACAGTCCCTATCATGCTCGCGAATATAATAACAATATCAGACAATAGCGCACAAGCGCAAATTGAATGATGAACGGATATTTCTGGACTTTAGTCGGAATGGAGCGGGAGACGAGGCTCGAACTCGCGACCCTCTGCTTGGGAAGCAGATGCTCTACCACTGAGCTACTCCCGCCTGACTACAGGAGAATTTTACGTCACCGTGGCGGTAAAATCAAGTTAATTATGGAGGGGCTATGAAGTGGCAGGAACCGGAACGTCAGCTTAGAGTCCGGGGATAAAGTGTTTCTCAGGTCTTTCTCTCAAGCTGCGCCCGGATTTCATTGACCTGCTGGCGGTATGAGTCGAGGAGCCTGCGGACATCAGGAGGCCCGCAGTTAGCATAAGCCACCCCCATTTGTTGCAGTTCGGACGCATCAAGTGAAAAGGCGGGACTATTCAAAGGGAAAGTCATCCTGGCCTTACCCACTCTTTTCAGGGTAAGGGCGATGCCCTGTATCATTTTCTTGAATCCGGGGTCGCGGTTGTCCGTAACTCCCATTGACTGGGCAAGGTCGACCGGGCCGACGGCCACGAGGTCGATACCTTCCGTCCCGGCAATCTCTTCAAGGTTTTCGACAGCTTTTTTATCCTCCACCATAACCGCCAGGACGACATCCGTGTTCGACCTTTCGATGTGTTCCCGGAGAGAAACGGCGCCGTACCGCGCTGCCCGCGTAGCCGCGCCGAGTCCCCGCTCACCGAGGGGCGCGTAGCGTACCGCTCTGACCGCAGCCATGGCATCCTTTCTGTTTCCGATATGAGGGACCTGGATCGCCTGTGCCCCCGCGTCCAGAACCCTCAGGATTATTTCAGGGCTATTATCCGGTACGCGCACGAGCGAAGTTATTCCCACTACATCGCAAGCGCGTATCATTTCCTGTACCATCTCCAGACTGAATGAGGAATGCTCCATATCAATAAAGGCGGCATCAAAACCGGAAAGACCGATGATTTCCACCAGCGCCGGGTCGGCCAGTTTGACATAGGTGCCAATCGCAAGTTCACCCTGCTCGATTTTGTCCCTGAGTCTATTCTGTCTCATCTCTTCACGTAAGGTAACCATAATTCTAACGGAATTTCTTTTTAATGTAAACTCGCATGGTTTTGTTTGCATTTGCTGGGAACGTAAAATTGCAATGATATTACCAGCTGGAAAAAAATGAAACCACACGCGCGCCTCCATTTGACATTAGACCGGTTTTCTGGCATAATTAATATGTATGGCTGGGATGTTTTCCAGCCTTTTTTATTTTGCTGAGGTCGCGGAAGAAAATGGAAGTACAGTTCGGGGCAAGAGTAATCGATAGAAAAGGGAAGGTATTGGGTACGGTAGACCACATGGTCCGTGACACCTGGACAGGGGAGATGAAGAAGTTCATGGTGCGCCGCGAGGCGCCTGATATTGACCTCTTTTTATCTGCCGGGGATGTGGAGCAGGCAACACCGGATGCGGTCCAGCTTATCTCCTCCCTCGAGGAGCTGATAAAAAGCGAATGATCAGACTAGTACTTGGTTGCATAATTAGCTATCCATATTTCCTCGCCCCTTGTGGGAGAGGATTAAGGTGAGGGGTAGCTTCGATTTCACCCCCATCCCAACCTTCTCCCCTCAAGGGAGAAGGGACTGGGAATGTATACTTATTTCCACGTCGAGGCATTAGCATTTACGATTCTAAAGAAGGAGGAATAATAACAATGATCCTGGTAACGGAAAACGCCAAGGTTGAACTGGAACGATTGCTGACCTCTAACGTTGATAATCCCCAGGCAGTACTCCGTCTTACCCTTGATGAAAAGGGGCAGTTGGGGTTGGGGGTAGATGTAGCAACACCGGATGATAACGTTGTGGAGCGCGGCGGTAAAAATATACTCATCGTCGAGCCTGCCCTTGCATCCCGCCTGGAAACTCTGATGCTTGATACCGAAGAGACCCCGGACGGCGCCAGGCTGGTGGTTTGCAATAAATCGGCAGACTGATTATCCGTCATAAAAAGTACCCGGTTCTTGATCTTATTCCTTTCGCTATGGTCCATCTGCTCCATTCCGGTCGGTTCCAAACCGTGAACTCCAACATGAGCGTTACTCACCGGCGTGCAGCTTTTTGGGAAGTTTCCCTTTTGAACGTCTGAAGATATCATCCCGGATATGCTATAATTAATAGTGGTAATAAAAACAGTAGCATCTAACCGCAAGGCATACTACAACTACCACATCGGGGATACCTTCGAGGCAGGCATCGCCCTGACCGGTTCCGAGATTAAATCCGTACGGCAGGGAAGGATCAGCCTTGGGGATGCTTATGTAAAACCGGAAAAGGGGGAGTTCTGGCTTCTGAACGCGCATATCGCCCGCTACGAGGCCAGCAGCCTTTCCAGCCATGAGCCGACACGCCCCCGAAAGCTGCTGATGCATCGCAAGGAGATTAATAACCTGACCGGTAAAATAGCGGAAAAAGGCTTGACTCTGGTACCGACGAAGGTGTACCTTAAAGGCCACCTCGCCAAGGTGGAAATCGCCCTCGCGAAGGGTAAAAAGCTTTATGACAAGCGCGAAGCTATTGCCCGGCGAGAGCTGGACAGAGAACTCGGAAGGTTAACCAGGAATAAATGATAAGGAGGTTATACCTCCCCGAGATTGCATGGGGACGCGCGGGTTCGACGGGGAAGGTGTGCTACTGGATTGCAGGCGGAGGTGCCACTATCTCCGAAAACAGGTGGCAAAAAAACAACTGACGAACCAGTATTGGTTGCAGCCTAAATAAAGGTTGCCATCCAACCGGACCCTTCCTCAATGGGTCTGGATTGGGTGCCGAAAGATTGAGGTGCCGCTAGACTCACGCCGATAAGGTCTGGTGAAAGACGAAATCGGCTGGTCAGGCTCAACACCCGGTCAGCGGGGGTAAGCCAGGCGAGAAACAAAAGCTGACTAAGCCTGTAGGATATCCAGGGTAGCTTTCTCTGGACGGGGAGTTCGACTCTCCCCCGTCTCCACCATCCGGCTAGCTTCGCTAAGAGACTATAGTCTCCTACGGAGTCGGATTAGACTCCAATAATTCTTCAAAGGGCACAACCTTTTTTGTGACCAGAGTACCAATACGCCCTCTTGTAACCTTCAGCGGGCCTTCATGCTGAGAAATCGATACCCGAACCCGGGCTCGGTAGTGATGAATTTGGGTTGAGCGGGATCATACTCTATTTTGTTCCTGATTTGCCTGATAAAGTTACGGAGGTATTCTATTTCCTGGCTGTATTCGGGGCCCCATACGTTTTGCAGCAGTTCTTCATGACTTAGCACCCTTCCGCTGTTGAGTACCATGAAGGATAACAGCGTGAATTCTATCCTGGTAAATTTAATGACATCGCCGCGCCTTTTTACGAGGTGTTTTCCCAGATCAACGTGCAGGCCATCCCCCGTAAATATCCCTGTCTCTTCTGTTCCCTGTGAATTCTGGGTGGTGTCTGCTGACAAGCTTCGATGCCCTTGCCAGGTGCGATAGTCCAGAATTGTGTAAAAAGCTATACCCGCACCGACGATGATAATCCAACCGATTATCGCGCGCTGAAGTGCGTAGGGGAATGGTGAGAATAGCAAAGCGCGGGGCAGAAACGCCATCAAAGAAACGCCTGCGGCGATAGCCAGTCCCTTCATTCCGAAAGCATACGTTACCCAAATGACCGGAAAAAGAAAAAGCAGACGGGTGAAATCGTGGCTTGTTTGCCAGAAATCTGACTCTAATTCCGTCCAATTAGCCGCATCAACTACTGCACCGAAATAGTAGTATAGCGCACTTCCGGTGAAGAAAGAGATCGCAATTACCCATCGATACCGAGCCAGACGCATCATTTCCATAATGAATGTTCGGGGTCGGTCCCTATATATTTTTATCCAATTATACGATACAAATAATATGAAAGCAATATACATTTTTCGTATTTATAGGGTATATGAGATTACATTAATATTTTTATGCACAATTACGGGAATTCCATCCAAGAGGTATCAACATTCATAAACGAGATAATAAATAATAATAATTACAACGTTATTACGTTTCCATTACGAAAATTTAATGCCGCGACGCATATTTAATTATTGCTGGGTCTATGTAATATAGGTCATATTATGGTAACGAAACAGGTATATTGCTGAACTCACAAAGGTACTTCTTCGCGGTTATGGAAAATTCACATGATGACTGTAGAGGACGAAAACGAGAATAGAATCAGAGTTTTGGTCGTGGATGACCATACGATTTTCCGGGATGGTGTCCGCACATTGCTTAACCTTTCGGATGATATTGAAGTCATCGGAGAAGCCTCAGACGGGCAGGAAGCCATCGGAAAGGTGCAGGAACTGAATCCGGACGTCGTCCTGATGGACTTTTGCATGCCGCACATGGATGGGCTGGAGGCAACCCGCCTCATGATTAAGCAGCATCTTAATGTCAAGATACTGATGCTCACTCAGTATGATGATCGGGAGCACATTATCTCCTCAATTAGAGCGGGGGCATCGGGTTATATCCCGAAAAATGCAGCTTCCTCGGAGCTGGTCTCAGCAATACATACCGTGTACCGGAATGAGGTTTTCTTATGCCCGTCCGCGGTATCGGTCATGATAGAGGACTACCAGCGGAAGGACTCTGAAGACCCCTATGAGCACCTTACCACCCGGGAACGGGAAATATTGAGACTCATCGCAGAAGGTAGCACCAGCATCGTTATCGCTCGAGAGCTTTCTATCAGCCTGAAGACGGTCCTGGGACACCGGGCAAAGCTTATGAAGAAACTTGCCCTGCACAATAAAACGGAGCTCATCAGGTATGCCATCCGTAAAGGGCTCGTGGGTAATTAGTAAAGTAGTTTTTTACGGTATCGCTTGGATTATTTTTAATAGAAGGAGGTTAGAATGGAACTAAGCCGGAGAGATTTCCTTAAGGCTTCGGGAGCTAGCTTGGGCGGTGCCATGCTATTCAATATAATGGACGCCCAAAGCGCCCGGGCCATACCGGAAATACCGCTCAAGAAGGTATTGAAAGAGACCACGACGATATGCTGTTATTGCTCGGTAGGCTGTGGGGCGATAGTAAGTACCTTCGAGGATGGAAAGATTAAAATAGAGGGAGACCCGGACCATCCTATCAGTCGGGGTAGCCTGTGCAGCAAGGGTGCAGCGATGGCCCAGGTTCATGAAGTCGATAGCAAGACCAACCCCTGGCGCCTGACCAAGCCTCTCTACCGGGCGCCTAATTCTACCACCTGGGAAGAGAAGCCCTGGGAGTGGATGCTGAGCACCATTGCCCGGAGGGTAAAGGACACCCGCGACAGGAATTGGAACGCGGCCGCCAGCCGGACCGACGCACTCGCGGGCTTCGGAGGCGGTGAACTGGACAACGAGGAGTGCTATATTCTCTCCAAGATGAGCCGCGCCCTCGGAATAACCTACCTGGAACACTGTGCCCGCATATGACATTCCTCGACAGTAGCGGCTCTGTCAGAGTCGTTCGGCCGGGGCGCGATGACCAACCACTGGATAGATTTCCGCAATGCCGACTGCATCATGATAATCGGCTCCAACGCAGCGGAAAACCATCCTGTCTCCTTCAAATGGGTTACCGAGGCCATGTCCCGGGGGGCAAAGCTTATTAACGTCGATTTCCGGTTTAACCGGACGTCATCCAGGGCGGATATCTTCGCTCCCATGAGGTCAGGCTGTGACATCACCTTTATCGGCGGCATTATCAATTACGTCCTGAATGATATGGAGAAAAATCCCCGGGACTACAACATGGAGTACGTGACGCAGTACACCAATGCCGCGTTCATACTGAACAGTGCGTTCAGGTTTAATGACGGGCTCTTCGGGGAAGTTAAAAACGGGGCATATACTGCCGATTCCAAAACAACCTGGAAATACGCCAACCAGGCGAAACCCGAAGTAGACCTGACCCTGAAAGACCCGGATTGCGTCTTCCAGAGATTGAAAAAGCACTACTCCCGCTATGACGCGGACACCGTCTGCAACATAACCGGTACGCCGAAGGAGGTGTACCTGGACGTGTGCCGGACATATGCGGCCACAGGCCGGAAGGGGAAGGCAGGCACGATTCTCTACGCCATGGGCACCACGCAGCACACTTACGGCACCCAGAACATACGCACTTATGCCATCCTCCAGTTGCTGCTGGGTAACATGGGCATCGCGGGGGGCGGTATCAATGCGCTGCGCGGCACCTCCAACGTACAGGGCTCCACCGATATGTGCCTGCTGAGTCATCTGCTCCCGGGCTACCTCAATGTTCCGGCGGAAAGCGACACCGGCATCGAGGCTTATCTGAAACGCACCGGCAAGAACCCGGGCGCGGCTATTACTCCCCAGGGGCTCGCCGGGGACAAGAGCGCGCACTGGTGGGGGAACGCGAATAAATATATTGTCAGCCTGCTGAAGGCCTGGTACGGTGATACGGCAACAGCGAATAATGATTTCGCCTTCAACAACCTGCCCAAGGTGAAGCCAGGCGTTAATTACACCCATATCGGCTTGATAGAAGCAATGGGGGCGGGCACCATCAAGGGACTATGGGTGTGGGGCCAGAATCCGGCCTCCGGCGGACCGAACGCCAACGGGGCCCGCGAAGCTCTGGGCAATCTGGACTGGCTGGTAGCGGCGGATATCTGGATGAACGAGACCAGCGAGTTCTGGCAGAGGCCCGGGGTCAACCCTTCGGATATTAAGACAGAGGTCTTCGTGCTTCCGGCGGCCTGCTCATACGAGAAAGAGGGCAGTATCAGCAACAGCGGCCGCTGGGCGCAGTGGCGCTATAAGGCCGTCGAACCGCCGGGAGAAGCCAAGGCTGACCTGGAAATCATGAATGAGCTCATGAAGAAGATACGGGAGCTTTACCGGGCTGACCCCTCCGCGCCGCAGCGGGAAGCGGTTCTTGACCTTACCTGGGACTATGGGAGCCGGATTACCGCCGATGCTGTGGCCAGAGAGATTAACGGCTATGACCTGACTACCGGCAAACTGGTAGCCAGTTTCGGGGCGCTGAAAGACGACGGCACCACAACATCGGGCAACTGGCTCTACTGCAACCAGTACAGCGAGGAAAAGGGCAACCTCTGCAAGCGGCGCGATCCCGTGGATGCCAGCGCCCAAAAAATCGGACTGTATTCCAGCTGGGCCTGGTGCTGGCCTTTGAACCGGAGGATCATCTACAACCGGGCTTCGGTGGACCTGGATGGCAACCCGTGGGACACGGAGCACCCGGTCATAATTTCGAAAGACGGCAAATGGACCAGCGATGTCCCCGATGGCGGCTGGCCCCCCATTAACCAGGCGGAAAAAGGGTCCAAATACCTCCCCTTTATTATGAAGCCGGAGGGTGTCGGTATCCTCTGGGGCTACGGGCTGGCCGAGGGTCCGGTCCCCGAAGCTTACGAGCCCTGGGAAAGCCCACTCGATACAAACCTGATGTCCGGGACCAAGACGAATCCTTGCGCCTTTATCGGAAAGTACCGCAATCCGCAGGGAACACCCGCCCAGTATCCCTATGTCGGTTCGACCTACCGGTGCAGCGAGCACTGGCAGACGGGAATCATGACTCGCAATCTTCCCTGGCTGGTAGAGCTTCAGCCGCAAAACTATGCCGAACTGAGCGAAGAACTGGCAGCGGAGAAAGGGATTGCCAACGGGGACCAAGTTATCATCAGCTCCGCCCGCGGGGAGGTTAGCGCCGTGGCTATCGTTACCAGGCGCATCAGGCCAATGACCGTCGGAGGCAAGACGATACATCATGTAGGGGTAATCTGGCACTTCGGGTACAGCGGCTTGGCCACGGGCGACAGCGGCAATATTTTAACGCCCCACGTCGGCGATGCCAACACTACCATACCCGAATACAAGACTTTCCTGTGCAACGTAAGGAGGGCTTAAATGACTGAAAAAGCAATCTTATACGATGCTACTCTGTGTACCGGCTGCCGGGGCTGCCAGGTGGCCTGTAAAAGCTGGAACGGGCTATCCGGAGAAACGACGACCAATCGGGGCAGCTACGAAAATCCTCCCAGCCTCTCTTCCGATACATGGCTGAAAATCGGGTTTGCCGAAACTGACCACGGGGGAAAGCCCGGTTGGCTTTTCACGCGTCAAGCCTGTATGCATTGCACGGGTGCCGTATGCCTCGAGGTCTGCCCCACCAAGGCGGTCTATCGTAATGCTAACGGATTTGTATCCTATGACAGGGACCTGTGCAGCGGTTGCGGGTACTGCACTGATTTTTGTCCTTTCAGAGCTCCTCAGGGTGACCGTAACGTCCTCACCGGGAACGCCAGGATGGACAAATGCACCATGTGTACATCTCCAGGCTCCGACAGAATCGGTGATGGCGAGTTACCGGCCTGTGTCAAGACGTGCCCCACGGGAGCGCTGGTTTTCGGAGACAGGGACCGGCTGGTCAGCGATGGCAAAGCCCGCGTTAGCTCGCTGGCAGCAAACGGCAGTCCCGATGCATACCTTTACGGGGAGAAAGAGATGCGTGGCCTGCATGTACTGTATGTGCTGGGGGACAGGCCCGCCGCTTACGGCCTCCCGGAAAACCCGGAAGCCCCGCCGCTTGTGCTTGCCTGGAAGGACATCGTACAGCCGCTGGGCTGGTTTGTCGGCGCGGCAACGCTTTTAGGCCTCAGCATGAACTATATTGTTGCCCGGGCTAACGTCAAGAAGGAGGAATAATATGCAGGGAAGGACAAAGACGGACTCCGAAGAGCTGTTAAAGTACCGTACCCAGACGCGAGTCCTGCACTGGGTGCATTCCGCGGCATTCGTGCTCCTGTTCTTTACGGGACTGGTCCTGTTCGTACCTCCCCTCGGTTTCCTGGCCGAAGACGGCTACACCAGGCTCATCCACCGGATAGCCGCGGTGCTTTTTGTCGTCGCTCCCCTGGTCTACATTCCCCTCAACTGGAAATCCTCTTTACAAGGGATGAAGAAGGCATTCCGGTGGGGAGTTGATGATATCGGCTGGTTGCGGACGGCTCCCGGCTACTATTTCCTGGGCCATGAAACCGGGATGCCCCCCCAGGACGATATGAACACCGGCCAGAAGATGTGGTGGCTGCTGGTAATCATCTTTGGAGTAGTGTTCGTTATCTCCGGACTCATAATGTGGGTATTCAAGACGGCCGCTCCTTCTCTTCTCCTGCAATGGGCCGTATTCGCGCATGATGTCTCCTTCATCGTCACCGGCGCCATGTTTTTCGTCCATATTTATCTCGGCGTGCTGCATCCGCTGATGCGCTCCAAGACCCAGAAAACCGCCTGGGACGCTATGATAAGCGGGCGCGTCTCGGCAGAGTATGCCAGGTCGCATCACGGGAAATGGTATCAGGAAATGCAGCGGCGCGGATAAGCACAGCAGATGATATCTGGTACACGTGCTATTTTGGACTCATTAGCGAAGAGAGAAAGCCTGGAAGGAGCCCTTCCCAGAATTCTCGAATTCTATCGGGAGTTGCTGGCTGTTCAACTCGCCGCAGAGACCCTGTTATCCGATTTCACTTTATCCAATACGAGTATGGTATCGGCAGAAGAACGGATCCGGGAAGGCTTGCCAATACTGGTCTTTCGGGAGCTTACCCGTTATCTGGGTGACACCGGCGAGACTTTTCGGGAGGTCGCCGCCGTATTCTCCCGGTACCCGGACATTGTGGGCCAAATACATCCTTCATTGGCAAGTCTGGAAGAGAATTTCTTGCTGATGCCCGAGCAGGTCATTAAATGGCTGGAAGGAGGCGAGATTCCACCGTTCTTAGAAAAAACCGAAATGCCAGAGATGACCAAGGCAGCGATGATGCAAGCTACGGTCAAACCTTTACTTGCCACCTGTGCCCGTCTTCTGCTGTCGAATTTCAAGCAGGAAACGTGGCGGCAGTCGAAGTGTCCCGTTTGCGGCGGGCGGCCCGACCTGGCTTTCCTGGATAAACAGGATGGGGCGAGGTGGCTGATTTGCTCGCGCTGTGATGCAAACTGGCTGTTTCAGCGGCTTCAATGTCCTTTCTGTGGGACTCAAGACCAGGCCACGATTATTTGCAGCACCGATAATGAAGGGAAATACCGGCTTTACCTTTGCCAGCGTTGCCGGCACTATCTCAAGGCCATCGACCTGCGTCTGGAAGAGGGTGACCCGGTTTTACCCATGGAGCGTTTGCTTACCTTGGACCTAGACAGGCAGGCTCGCGAACTTGGCTATGTTCCGGGCAGCGTGTCCGAGTAACAGATTTATTACGGCAACGATGGTGGATAATATTCAGTGGGATGGATATCTGAATCATCGTTCGTTATGACAATGGTTGTCGTTAATGCAACAACAAGGTGCCCCCACAAGATTATCGGACTTCACATATTTTCCCTACGTTGCCGCATATTTTGCATTAGAACGCGCTCCTTCTTAGTCAAATGTAACTGTTTGGGGTTTCAATACCGAATGGCATAGGAATAATTTAATCCGTAAATATCAAGAACTACATGCAATATTCGAATTATATAAAAACAGTCGTAATTCGAGAGATTTCTATGAACTGTTTATGTCGAATAAGTTTAAATTGGTGTTAGCATTATATCCACACCGTCTTAACGAACGCCTTACTTATCAAAGAGGTTTTTCGTTTGTGCGGGAGATCTACGAGTTCAATTCATGAATACTTTTTTAGATTTTTGTGGTAATACCAATGAACAACAATGCCAAATTTGATATCCATACTGGAAACCATGGAGATATCCGTGATGATTTCATTAACCGGTTAGATTTGATGAACATCAACAGAATCACGCTATTTCCAAGATTATACGGTTTCGCTCAATCTTTTACATCTAGAATACCCTCTCTATTTATCCATCAAAGTGATGATACTGCGAATCAGGACAATAGCATTGAGCAGTGTCTCTAACTCTTATCCCTGAAGGCAGAAATAGTTGGGTATTGTGAGATGGAGTAGTCTCGAACTACCTCCGAAATGCTAATCCGTTTTGCATTTGGTCGTCATACATTAAATCTTACCCATGCGTTACCCATATTCAAAGAGAAGCTTTTATCAAAGCGGTATTTAACGAAATTACCATCGGGGGGAAGAACCTGGTCAGCATCGAGCCGAAGGCTGAATATGCTCCATTGTTCGTGTCAATCTTGAAGCAATATAATAAAGGAGTGGAGTATCGGAAGATGGATTCTCCCCCGTCTCCACCACGCTCATTTTTCCACTCCCCGCCATGGTTGGATCGGGAGTCGGTTGCGATATCCTCAAGACGCGCAGCGGGGACAGCCGCTCCAGGTCTTGGCATAATGAATTTAATGCATACTTCACATAGGCCTTGCCTTGCCCCTGGACGGCGTGTCGCAGTAGCCGCTCGGTGATGCTCCAACTTTTACTCTCATCGAATACGATGCTGGCGAGGGTGTCCCGTAAGTCATAAGGCGTAAAGCCGTCCGGGATGCCGGCGCGGCGATACAGCCCGTAAAGCATATCACTGTAGGCCTTCTCTCCCATTGGCTCGCGCACGCCGCCCCGTATCCGGCGCCGACCGTACGTCGGTCATGGTCGCGGGTGTAAGCCGCGCCAGCACTTGAAGTGCCTCGGGGAGGATGGGGGCCAGTTCTTCGCGCGCGTTATCCCGTACCGGACCGGGGAGAACGAAATCACCGGCGTGGTGCTGACATTCCTGGATATCGATGCAAGACACGTTCTGGAAGCGGCCAAACCACTCTGGTCCTTCTCTTAACCTCTTTGAAGGACCGCTCGATAACGTTTGAGGTGCGGATGTGTTTCCAGTGACGCTCGGGGAACCGGTAAAAGGTGAGACATTCCTCAAGATGTTTGGCCAAGACCTCGCCAGCGGTGGGGAACTCCCGACTGTAACGCGACAGCGTTGATGCGCAGGGTTCCCACTGTGACTTCTGCCATAAAATTGCTTCTGTTGATATTGAGCCTCGTTTGGATCGGAACCATGGGGATTATCGATAGCCGGGGTAGGCAAATGGCAGGTGGCGCAGTTGCCATCGCTCTCCGTAAAATCCAGTTTAAATCCGGGGCTGAAATTTGGTTGTGCCGGGTCCGGACGAAGAGTGATCGGGCCATATAGTGGAAGGCACTCAGAAACTAGCTATTGCAGGTAATAAGTCGAGAGAGGAGACCAAGCCAGAGGCTTTCTTCTCAACCAGCTAAATGAGTATTGTTGCCTGACTATTTAGTATGCTAATAATTAATAAGGAGGGCACCCCGCGGAGTGCCCTCCTTATCATGATTTAGAGGATAACCGGTCTTTACATAGGCGGTGGAGGAACGAGGCAACTGCAACAGGTTACAGAATTACCACTGGCATCGACAGCCGTGATTACCGGGTCAGCAGGCAGAATAATATGCCAGGTGACCGCCGTAGCGCCACCCTGGGCAGGACTGCCTATCTTTTTCATCTCCGGTACTGCATCAACGGATTCGGTGAATTTCACTGTGATGCCCGGCTCAACCTCGAACATGAACGGATTGTCAGCCGTCCCTACCCAGAGCTGGGGATTCGGGTCACAGTTATCTTCGACCGTGAAATCGAGTAAGTAGAAGCCGTCGGGATTAACGTTCTTCTCCTCACCTTTACCATTCTTGCCACGCTCCTTGCCTGGAGTGACATTCCCGTGAGGGTTAACGCTCTCCACACATTGGCCGGTAAGTTCCGGGGGAGTCGTATCCCAGACAGCGACATCGATTGACGCGGTGGCAACTCCGCCGTCATCATCGGTGACGGTCAGGGTTACCGTGTAGTCGCCGAACTCCCCGTAGGTATGAGTGACAACGCTGTTGAACGGAGGGCCCACCTGAGTATCATCAACGTAGATCGTCCCGTCACCGAAGTCCCATGCCACAATCACGGTATCACATCCCGGATCCTTACCAATTCCGGTGAAGGTGATCGGCTGGTCTTTGCACTGTACCTCGGTAGCATCGGCGGAAAGTTCGTCGATAATCGGGGCAAGATTGGTCACCTCAACTGTGGCTGTATCAGTGTCAGTCAGACCGGCGGGGTCTCTTACTTCGAGAGTTGCCGTTCCGCTGTAGTCATCACACCACATGTTGCTTGCGATGAAGAATGGTGACCAATCAGTGTCGTAAGTACCATCACTGTCAAAGTCCCAGCGGTATTCGAGCGAGTCATCGTCGGGGTCAGTTGAACCACCGCCATTGAAGTCTATGGGGGAATTTTCGGTGGTAACATAGGGTCCGCCAGCATCCGCCACCGGAGGTTCATTGGCCGGAGTTCCCTGTATGGTCAGGTCATAGAGGATCGGCGAAACATCACCAGACAGAATCCTGAGTGTTGCTTCAACACGTAGATACTGACCGTCAGGAGTTGCGCTGAGGGTACCACCATTAGAGGCATCCTCCCATGCTGACCAGGTGCTTCCATCTACGGAGCTGGCCGCTTTGATAGCTATCGAAGTATTAGCCGGGACTGAATCGGTCCAGGAAACGTTGTTCCAGATAGTATCAGTCGCGCCACTGTCATATTCGACAGTCCAGGTTCCGACTTTGGTGGTGATATTTCGAACAATCATACCGGTCATATCGCTATAGTTGTAAGGACCGGGGTGTCCACCCTGGGTAAAATCGACGGCGTTCGTCCCCGGGTCAATCCTCATGATACTATTTGAGCCAAAGTTGGTGACCCAGATTTTGCCGGCTGTGTCAACGGCTACCCCGGTGGGAGTATTACCAACGTTGATTGTCGCTAGTGTTGCCCCAGTAGCAGCATCGTGGCGGGTTACGGTGGCTCTCCCTGACTGGGCTACCCAGACGTCACCATCAAGCCCTACGCAGACACCTCGACCACCGTAAAATGCCGGGTAGCTGTAAATTGAGTAGACCCAGGAATTAGTTGCCGGGTCAAATTTCCTTAGGCGAGAATCCGTATAAGCCGATGTGTATATATACCCATCACTGTCGATACCGAGGCCATAAACCCAAAGAGTATCTGCTAGAATGTGTGTGATGGTATGCGCACCAGCAGGATCATCAATTCGAGTAAGATATCTAGAATTCATGTTGGCAACCCAGAGCGTGCCGTTACCATCAACTACGGCCCCGTAGCAGGGTTTCCCAAGATTGATGTCCTTGATCTCCGCCCCAGTCTGTCCGTTAAAATACTTGATGTGGTTGTCAGTTGTACCGCCAATCCACACATTATTACTGGCATCGACAGCAACAGCCCTGGGCCATGCCGGTACGGAAATTCGCATAAGGACAGCTTCATCTTGACCCCAGGGTTTAACATCGCTGGGGCCAGTAGATGTATTAATGATTCCGTCATTGTTCAAATCCGTTGGGTTAAGCGCTATTTTAACCGCAGAGGCGCTACTTCGGTTACCTACCCACAAGTCGCCATTGGCATCAACGGTTGTGCGAGATGGATTTTCAGTAGCTCCCGTTCCAGGTCCCGTGCGGTACCGACCTAATTCAACGCCGGTAACCGTATCAATTTTTGAAACCGTGGACTCATTGGAGTTAGCAACCCAGATGAACGGTAGGGTGGTCTGCTCCTCAGAAAGCTGGAGCTGATCAGCTACGGTAGCATACTCTACCCCATCCAAAACACCCAAATCAAAATCAGCATTTAAGGTATAGGTTTTAGTAATAGAACCAGCTGCCTGTGCCGGTATCGCTACTAAAAAACTGGATAGTAGTATAAGTGTCATTGCGACCGAAATAAATCGTTTCATTTATACTCCTTTACATTTGTAAAGCTGTGTAGCTCATTATTCTGCTGCGGAAGTAATTTAATATTCTATAAGTATTCACCCCCTTTCAGCCGTTAGCAGTAGCGATTTTGAACGACAAGTTGTACGGACTGAATATGATTTTGTTAGAGACAGTTTAACTTCTGGTAATATTTCTGCAAAAAGAAAACCGACCTTTTAAAGTCGGTTTCACCATTAGCTCGACACAAGCCAGGTGACCAAAATAAAGCTTGTGTTTCAACGCCCCTTTTTAAATTGGCTTAAATTAATTATTTTTTAATCTTCTAGCTCTACACACCCCTTTATAATCGAAGAAGCTAGTTTTTTGCTCTCCCTCTAAGAACCGATGAAACTGCAACTATTATATAGGAATAACTCAAAGCTGGTAAAGGAATATTTCATAAAATATTCATAAAGGTTTCTCAATTTTTAAAATCTTTAATTTCGCTGCCCTCCCTGAGGGCGATAATCTAGCGCTCTTAATAGGACACAAATGAGTGTTTGGGTTCTTCTATTTCGGTCCTTTCCCGCCCTCATAGGGCTTCTGCCAAAGCGATCAGTGTACCGGCATCCTCGATGCTAATAGCCTTCCCAGTCTGCGCCTCCACCTGATTAATGAAGGCACCAATGATGCCTGCCTTGGCCTCATCGTTACCGCTAGCCTCAGCTTTTTGAGCATTATCGATCTTAGTTGACAGGGATTTGGCAATGCCCCGCTCGGTAACGAAACAATTCACTAGATTGCCCAGGCTCTCATAAGTCACTTGGACCGTGAAGCTGGTTGATCCCGAGCCAGCATTGCCAGCGTTGTCTCTGGCCGTCGCGGTAAATGTATTAAGACCTAGGGAAAACGAGTAGGCTGGCCCGGTGATGTTCTGACAGGTACTTGTGGCGATACCCGAAAGGGTGTCATTAGCCGAGCAGGTTATATTTACCACCTGGTCTACGAAATACGCTCCTTCATTCCCGCTATAGGTGATAACAGGAGGCGTATTGTCCACCAGGATGTTAGTCTGGGCGGTTATGGTCTGAGGAAAAGTCGAAGGAGCGAACTTTTGGATGCGGTTATTATAAAAATCAGCGATGTAAACATTTTCTGTTGTATCCACTGCTATGCCTCGTAGTGTGGAGAACTGTCCATCACCAGTGCCTTGGGTACCCCATTTTGTTATGAACGCGCCGTCAGCGTCGAACTTCTGGATACGGAAATTATACTTATCTGCGACGTAGACATTCCCCGAATTATCCAAACCTATACCTTCGGGCAGCTTAAACTGCCCTTCATCGCTACCATAGGTTCCCCATTTTGCCAGGAAAGTACCATCAGAATCGAACTTTTGGATACGGTTGTTTTGCGTATCTGCAACGTAGACGTCGCCCGAAGCATCCACTCCTATACCAACCGGCCACCGAAACTGCCCATCTCCAAGGCCATAAGTTCCCCATTTTGTCAGGAAAGTACCGTCCGAGCTGAACTTCTGGATACGGTTATTGTTAAGGTCAACGACATAAATATTTCCGGATGGATCTACAGCTATGTCGATGGGAAACTTGAATTGTCCATCACCAGCGCCATAAGTCCCCCATTTTGTCAGGAAAGTACCATCTGCACTGAATTTCTGAATACGATTGTTGGCGCCCTCTGTAACATACACATTTCCTGAATCATCTACTGCCACGCTTTCAGGTTTATTGAACTGCCCATCACCAACGCCCTGGGTCCCCCATTTTGCCAGGAATGTTCCGTCAGGGCTAAATTTCTGAATGCGACAGTTCAAAGCATCTGCTACATAGATGTTGCCCGACGTATCTAATGCTAAGTCGGCCGGATAATAGAACTGCCCGTCACTATTGCCGTAGCTCCCCCATTTTAAGACAAATGAGTATAATTCCTCTCCACCTACAGCAACGCAGAGCTTGGCGGTGTAAATGACCTCGGAAACGGGTGCGCCGTCCTGGTTCTTACCATCCCAGGTGATGGTATGCGTCCCGCTGTACTGTATACCCGCATCCATCATTCGGACCAGGATATTAGTCTGGTCATAAATCTCCAGCACTACCTGTCCTTCTGTCACATCGGTAAGGGTGTAAGAAATCGTGGTGCTTCCGGTATCAGAATTAAAAGCTGGCGGGGTAGCCGTTATGTTGCCAATGGCCGGGCTAGCTGCCAGTATTGCCGGGCTAGAAAGCAAGAGAAACAATAATATCAGGACCATGCTACTTATACGCATTACCACTTTATTCATGATTTCCTCCCTTATGCGCCGTATAAGCGGCTAGATGAATCATTTCCACCAAGCTTTTAAAATTAAGTTGATAGGATAATGACATAACATTTATGTCAATGTCAAACAGGTTGACTTCACATTGCTTATATTTTTCTCCATAATTTAACTTTCTTGGAAGAATTTCCGGGAATACTCCGGATTGGGTGACTCCCCCCGTTAGTTTTTACATGTAAGCACCAATGTAGGCATTGTTAAGTTTTGTTAGAATAAAGTAAGTAGAACTGGCCTGTCCCCCTGGAACAATACCAAGTATAATATCGTGAAAAGGGGGGCAGGCCATGATTAGCCCCAGCTTGTCCTTAATGATCTTTTCTTCTGTGGTCATCTGACATTTCCTTTCTCTATTCGTATTTAATTTACCCGAAATGTCAGATTAAGTCTAGACTCCTAAATGTTACCTCGCCACAAGATTTGTAACTGTATACCCCTGTTCCTCATCAGCAATTTGCTGTGAGACGTCGATAAAGAAGGTTGAGGGATAACCCATCTGGGCATCGTAGGTCACATCAACAGTATCCGCTTTTTGCTTGAAGTCGCCTTTGCCTGCATACGCGTTTTCCAATATCGTGAAAAGCTTATCAATAGTATCCGCATTATCGAACTTGCCATCGGTTACAGCGTCTCCAGAGGATACGTATGTCACCGAAACAGCGACTCCATCGCGCACCTGGATATTAACGGGTCCACGCCAGTCCTCGGGACAGAAGCACTGGCGCTCAAGTGTAAAATCGTAGTTCCTCAATCCCTGGTCTTCCCACAGTTTTTCATTGGCAGTCAGTTCTTGAGAAACGGAACCAGTGCAAGATACCGCAGTCAGTAACGAAGCAAGGCCAATTGCCAGGACCAAAAAGAATAGTCGCTTACACATAATGCCTTTGTGTATATTCTTCAGCTCCATTCGTGTCCTCCTTAACTAACCAGGCAGGCAGAGTCTCTCAAGGCTCCCTGCCCTAAAAGAATTATCCTTTCAAAAAGCATCACCTTTGCCTGAATGCCTCTTTCTACGAAAAAAGTAAAACCTTATCACTGGTTTTTCGGAGGAGAATAATTGACCATCCACATCACTCCGAACCTGTCTTTGAAGCTCCCGTAGTAATCTCCCCACATTTGGTCGGCAATCGGCATCTCGATTGACCCGCCGGCAGAAAGACCGTTGAATATCCTGTCCGCTTCCTTTTTGCTGTCAGGGTGGACGGAGATATAAACATTGTTACCCTGGACCAGTTTCTGTCCGAGAGATTCGAGACTGTCCGAAGCCATCAGGACATCATCTTTACTTACCGGTAATCCGATATGCATGATCTTGTTTTCATCAGCTTTGGGGATATTTACACCTTCCATGGGCATGTCCTTGAACCGGACAACGGATGTATAATCTCCACCAAAAACCGACTTGTAGAAGCTGAAGGCTTCCTCTGCATTACCTGCGAAATTAAGATAAGTGTTTAGTTTAGTCATGACGGCTCCCTCCTTATGTGGCAAATTTTTATACGTTATTTATCCTTTATGCGCTTTCTGCAGTTCCGCTATGTCAAACTTCTTCATCTTCAGAAATGCTTCAGTCACCCGGGCGACTTTCTCCGGGTCTTTATTCTGAAGCATCTCATCCAGGATGTCTGGAGTGACCTGCCATGATACGCCGAACCTGTCTTTCAGCCAGCCGCACTGTTCCGATTCCGGGACTGCGGAAAGCTTTTCCCAGTAGTAGTCTATTTCCTCCTGGGTCTGGCAGTGCACCATGAACGAAATAGCCTCGTTGAAAGCAAAGTCGTGCATGCGGGCGCTGGCGTCCATGGCGGCGAACCACTGATTTTCGAGTGTAAAGTCTGCGAACATGATTGAGCCTTCTTTGTTCGGTTCCATGCCCGAGGGATAACGAGCAATTTGCCCTCGTCGCGAGTTCTTGAATACCGAAAGATAGAAATTTATTGCTTCTTCCGCTTTGTCGGCTGTATTGGTGACAAACATCAGCGATGGAACGATAAAGGGCCGCTCTTCACCTTTGGGATCGGAAAGGATAAGCTGCCACGAAAGACCATACTTATCCTGCACCCAACCGTAGCGTTCACTGAATGGATACTTATCAAGCGGCATAAGCATACTGCCGCCCTCAAACAGCTTGGCCCACAGCCCATCAAGATTCTCCCGCGCATTCTTGTCTCGTGATGGGTCGAAGTTTACAAAAAATGAAACCGATGGATTGAATTTGAATACCGGCCCGCCGTTGAGCGCGATGAAGCTATGTCCCTCAATCTCGAACTCAACAGTCATTACCGCGCCCTCCGGCATGCCATGGACCTCAAAACCGGTTTTGGTGTAGCCGGTTTTCCTGCCGACACTGGAATTATTAAAGATAGAAGTGTAAATATTCGCTGCTTCTTCAGCCTGGCGGTCAAACCACAGGTTCGGTGCGATTTTTTGTTTCTTTTCCATCATATTGTTTATCCTTAGTTTGTTCTTCCAAAGCCTCTTTCACCCGGTACCTGACGATCTGCCCTACTAGATCGTAAGGGACAGGTTTATCCAGGGGGAATTGTATCGTTCCCTTCTCCTTTATATACGTAGCCAGTTGTTTTTGAAAAATTTCCGGACCTGAGGGTATTGGATAGAACGAAATGTGGTTTTTCCAGGCAGCGAAATATAACAGGTATTTGCTGTTAAGGTTAAATGCGGGCATCCCGTAGCTGATTGTCTCCTGAGCGTCGGGTGCTGCCGTCCGAACGATTTGCCTTAAGTTCCCGAGGATCCTCTGAACATCCTTGGGGAAAGCTCGGATATACTCGTTGATGGTCTTAACCTGGGGCTTTATCTTCATCAAACCCTCAGCGATTGTTTCTGACAGTCTAAGAAAGCCAAGACTTTCTTATGCCTCCACGATAACCTCGAACCCGCCATAAGCCGCGCGCTTCATATCGAATGGCATAGGCTTGTCCTTATTCTCCGTTTTCTGCCACTCCTCCTCCATTTCCTTCATTACCTTTGTGTTGACCTCGTCGCGATGCTGCCGCGATTTGAACAGGATGTAGGAAAAGACTACGGTCTCACCAGCCTTTGCGCCCGCCATCTGTGGGAAGGTGACTCCCTTCATTTCCACCGGCACATTCGGGTTTAAGTCCTCACCGACGCTCTCAATGTATTCGAGCGCGCCATGCTTTTTCCAGACCTTACCGGCCTCTTCAGCCATCTTGCGGTAAGCAGGCATATTTACCTCAGGAACCACCAGGACAAATCCGTCGACGTACTTCATTTAGAATACTCCTTTGTCTTATTCGATGCTGTCAAAGGGATAAGAAATCAAGGGAACGTGAGTAAAGAACCAGAATTTCTTATGGCAAACACAGCATTCCCAATATATTTTAATTCTACGATGTGTTCTGTGTAGAAGTTATAAAATCTAAAGGGGAATAGTTACAATATTATGACATATCTAGTCCTAATCCCGGATAGCTCGCGAATCCCGGGGTGGTGAGTATATTTGTGGAAGTTAAAGCCCGATTCTCATATGACAGGAGGCTGAACCCAGCCAAGTGTGCGGATTCCCTGCCCAGCACCAACCCAGCCTGGGTCTGCCCTGGCTGAGCCATAAAGCAGGGACTCTCCGGTCGCCGCGCCGGGATCCCGGCAGAAAAAAGCAGTTGTTCTTACGAAGGAAATCCGGGTAATGAGTTATAACGGCAATCCCTTCGTCTATCGTCAAAGGAGAACGGCCTCTCCGGGTCATCATCTTCAGCGCTTCATCAGGCGGGAGATTAATGGTGTCTTTGCCCCTGTCTAAATCTATCAGTAGATAAGCAACGGATCAGGAATATTGATTGTTTCTATCGGCTCAAAGCTCCCTGGCTCAACCGGATACATACTGATAAAGCCGCTCTTGCTGTTATGCTCCACCATGGACATGGCTTTCTCGATAGAAACGAGTTCGCTCTTAATGACAATAACGAATGGGATGTACCCTTGTTCTATGTCCAGCCCTGATTCTGGAACGCTTCCGAGCTTCTCTTTAAGAGGTTCGATATGGTCTAAGAATTGCCCCAAGGAGATTCCGGCAGCCTCCGGGCACCCCTTTTCAACCAGGTTCTTGACCTGTAGCTCGAATTCCTCAGCCAGCAGTTGACTCACGTTCAATTCCCCTCTTTTTTCGGCAGGCTTTCCGCAAACCTTACACCAAGTTTCAGCGTATCCAGCAGCTGGTCTTCAGTCTCCAGGGCATCCGGGGAGACCAGTACCCCGCCTTTCATCGGTTTACCCGTGATATCGAAGGAGTGACGTATTCACTCTCCATAAGCCGTTTTGCTTTTTCAGGAGAAATACGCAGTACCAGGGATTCTTTATGAATGCCAAAGCACATGTTGCCATTTATCAGGTAGCCGATACCGCCAAACATCTTCTTCTTAACGATGTGTCCCAGCCTATCAGCCACGTGGTCTATCCTGTCTTCCAGGTCAAGGTTATACCCCATGATACTCCTTCATCACCTTGATTAGTGTGAGTTTGATTACAGCAGGGATTTATAAGCCTTCCCTTCGATATATGCAATATATTATTTGCTTCGAAACGCTGCGGGCGCGATGACTACAAACCATGCAGCCCCTCCTCCGAGTACCGGCAGGATGCTTCCGAGATATGGAGTATCTTTGAGGATAACGCCAGTGCCGGCGATTATCGCTGCCCAGACTATCACTGAGCTTATAATGTAAATTTTGACCTTCATTTTATTCTCCTTTCAGCCAGGCTTTCTAGCTGACTACTTCATGCAAGACTTGCTTTCATAGATACCTCCCTGTTTACACAAAATCCTTGTGTTGAACAGGCCAGCTTTAAGTTCCTAACTTTGGCCACCTGAATGCAAACAGGATGATAAGAATTGCAGCGTTGATAAGGATAGCGAATAACCCCTTACTAGTAAGCGCTTGAAACTGTCCATCCCAAAATAGAATAAAGATTGCAAGCGATAACGTGGCTGCTGCTACAATCACTGGACGCCACCAAAGCTGTGTGGCAAACAATGCTATAGCGCCTACAACGAATCCTGCTGTGGCCAATACTAAGGCACTACTCACAATAAGCCGGACTGTTCCAGTCCCAAACATACGTGAAAACCAGGAGCCATCAGTAAAGGTTATGAAGGGATGGACATCGGTAAAGGTGACGATGCTAGCTTGGCGTTCTTCAACATAGTGATGGGAGACCCCACAGACGAAGAAAAGGCCAAGGTACGCCAAGCTCTGGAGAAATATTGTGCACTCGATACGGAAGGGATGATCTGGATAATAGAATCATTACACCAACTCTGCCAAGATCAAACTTAACCGCCATAGCATTGAGCTTATTGGAAAGAATTGGAGTAAATATACGATGAATGAATTACCGCTGAACCGCAAAGAGCGTTATTTCACGGGTACGGTATTTCCAATGATAGTCTGTAAAAATAACTTCAAGTATTTTCATCAATTTCTCTCCCTAATAGATGGTTGCAATAATTTGCATCGACACGAAACAACGAACGGGGATCTTCAAAATGACATTGTCTTTTTCACCGAATATAGCCTTCTGGAATCAGTTTTTCGGAAAAAAGATAAATATAGATTTCCAAACCTGCCGAAGACAAAAGATACGCCCGATATCATTGTATTGATGAAGAAAGAGCCCAGGATACTCATATCGATAGAAGCGAAAATGTTCGATGCGCCAGACGGAATAAAATTGAAAGCTCAGATGGACCGGCAGAAGGTACATATTGAATATATTCAAAGACATTTGAATCTTTCGCAGGTCTTTCAATGCGCCTTGTTACCTCAGGTTTTAGCCGAACGAGTCAATAATTCACACGGCCACGCCTTTCAAAGGGCGGGATATCAAATACTCACTTGGGAACAGATACTACAAGAATATCGAGAAATCCCGGAATACGATAGAGACTATTTTTTGGACGTGTTGGAATCCGCTTTGGATTCATATGAGGACCTGGTCTGTCGTCCGTGGGGAGCTAGCAAGAACTGTGAGATGAAATGTTCTGGTCATGAAATTCATGAGGGAGTAAGATCAGGGTCGTTTAAATACCGAATGATGGGAAGAACCGGAGGACTGAATGGGAGGTTGCTAGAGGGCGATATCACCAGTGGGAAATGGCGAACTCAATTGTATGAAACGAGCACCCGCGATGTACTACCGATAAAAAACTGGTTTTATATTGAGCAATTTGTTGAGAAGATTGAAGTATATTTAAAAGATTTAGCAACACGCTCGAACTAAGCAAAGCACAGCAACCGTGTTTCCGGTAGAGTTCGACTCTCCCCCGTCTCCACCAAGATTCAAAAATCGCCTCAGCATTATTCGCTGGGGCTTTTTCATACCTGGCGATATGGACGGGGAGACCAGGGGATACAAAAGAAGCACACTCCACGAAAATGGAATTGCTAAAACGTTTATTCACAATGCTAGTGTCCCGTCTTAGAAATAAGTTGAATAAGTGAGATGAAGTTGGTCATCAAGTTTGCCATGTGCGCTACTCTTGATTTAACCTCCTCGCGTACAACTACTTTTTCAAAGAACTTCCGAGACTCGATACTAGCTGCACCTTTAGATACAATCAATCATGGCCACGCGAAGGTGCCCGCATTCAAAATTGTGAGGATATCAGGTAAATCATTTTGTGGATTGCTTTGATTCGCCTGCCGGATTGACTTTCTCTCGAACAGGTGCTTCAATTTAGCTTTTATACTATTGAGGTAACTGCTGGAAGAGATAAATGAAAGCAATTATTTTGGCCGGTGGTTTTGGTACCCGATTGCGACCTCTAACTTATACCCACGCCAAAGCCTATGGTATTGCTTGGAAGACAGCCCCTGATTCGTCTCACCGTGGACAAGCTCGCTGAGGCAGGCTTTGACCAGATAATTATCACTACCAATTTCATGGCCGGGGTGATTGACCGTTACTTCCAGAGGATGAAATTGAATACGCAGGTTTTATGCGTGGAAGAGAAGTTGCTTGACAGGACGGAGGGCTGGATTGTTGGTCTCAAGATGGCTTCGCTTTCATTACAGGGGATCGAGGATGCCTCAATCTATATCGATAATTTCAACGGAAGCAACCGGTATATCCTGGACTACCTTACCGACGAGGTGCTGAAAAGGCAGGAAGATAAAGTAGAATCATTCCTTCTCAGCACATCCATCCTTGAAAGGCTTAATAGAGAGCTGTGCGATACTATCACAGGCCGGGCTGATGGACAGGATATGCTGGAATTACTCGAAGATGGCAACCTGTTTCTTATCCCTCTGGATGATGAGAGGAAATGGTACCGTTATCACCATCTTTTCAGCGAGTTGTTGCGGAACTCTCTTTACATACTCCTGGTCGGTGATAAAGCCTCTGAAGTGTCTCCCGTCCTTCTCACACTTGAGCATGATGAAGGGTTTATTGGACTTCCTTCCTTTGGCTATCCTTACTGTTAAAGGATTCTGGCAAATGGGGCAATTGATGTTATTCATTCTTTTCCCTACTCTTCCTTCGCATTCTCCAGATAGTATTTACAGAGTAGAAACATGGCATTGCCTCTCTGGCTGGGATTGTCGAAGGATTCGTCTTTAGCTTTCGGTAATACCCTTGAAACTGCCTCTTCAACTAACTCCAGCCGCCTCGGGGTGAACTGGAGCTGCATGTGCCTCAGCCTCGCCGACTGCGCCTGCTCCCATGCTTCCAGGTGTTCCGCCAGGTCCTGCTGGGAGAAAGAAGCAAGTGTCCTCAGGCTGTCAGCCGTCTCCGGTAACAGGGAAAGGATCCTATCTTCCGGGATGGTCTGGAGGACCATCTCGAGGAGTGCGCCCTTCATCGCAAGGTCGTCCTCGACGCGGAGTCCATTGAGGGCTTGGGCCAGCAGCATGGCCTCTTCATCATTCAGTGTTACCACCACGCAGGGAATCTGTTCGTATTCAGTTTCCTTGAGTGCTTTCAGTCTCTGATTGCCCGATAGGACTTCATAATGGGAATTGTCCGTTGGTCTTACCACCAGCGGGGAGGGACTCGTTACAATTCCTGCAAAAGTTCAGAAACATATTGGACTCCGAGGGAGGTGATATAAGGGAGTCCAGGTGAGACAGCTCTATGTAGCTCATTGCCATCAAAAAGCATATATTCATTTCATGGAATACGTGACTGACT